>JAAUYE010027862.1_pt1 | contig 42642 bp, 32 predicted proteins | sample 7278081 | NCBI WGS metagenome assembly JAAUYE01 (sample SAMN14350131, study PRJNA611818) | marine sediment metagenome | isolation source: surface marine sediment (0.6m) | place: French Polynesia: Moorea | collected 2018-08
AACGCTGCCTGGCGGGAATCGAGCGTCGACGTGTCAGGATTGGTGATGAAATCGCTGAGCTGGTCGCCGAACATCATGACGATTTCGTGGTCGTGCCTGACGCAGGACCGCCTCGAGCCCTTATCGGCCGATGCCCAGGTGCCCAACTCACTCTCGTCGCCCGACAGGTAGTCCACGCAGCGCTCGGGAGGACGCTCCCCTCTGAGAAACATCGACTCGCCGTCGAACTGCAGTCCGAGTTGCCGAAGGTTCGCCAGCGTGTCGTCTTCCTGGGGACAAACGCGGTCGTCGCCGGTCCTGACGACGCAGCGCCTGTTCGTGACGATCATCACCTTGACGCCCATTTCCCGGGCAGCGCCGATAAACTCGACGGCGCCGGGCACGGCGGTCGCATTGCGCAGCGCGATCCACTGGTCCCAGGTCTTCAGCGGCGCGCCGAAATCCGCTTGCAGCTGATGGGCTTTGTAGCGCGAGTTATCGACAACAGTCTCGTCGAGGTCCATGACGATGACCATGCGGTCGGTCTCCCCGGCCCGGGCAGCAACGATGTCCTCCAGGGCGCGGGTCGCGCCCGCATAAATCCCGCTGGTCGTCGCGTCGTACTCCGCCGCCGACTGCACCCAGAGGACCGAGTGGAGATTGTCCTGCTCACGGCCGCCCCTGTCGCAGCCGTACAAACCGAGCGCGACAACCGGCAGCACTAGCCAGAGATTTGGCCTGGTGAGCATACCCGTCATTGCAGGCTGACCTCGGGTGCGGCGGCCCAGTCGACGGCGCTGTTCGCGGAACGGACGTCGGTAAACGTGTTGGACCTCAACAGCCGGCGCAGTTTGTCCCTGGCGCCGCGAATACCGACGTAGCTCTTGAACTTCCGAATTGGGCTCAGGCCCGGCACCATTGGCTGACCGGGATCGAAGTCACGCGGGTGGAAATAGGTCATGACGTAGTCGTCATCGCTGAACCAGCGGCTGAGCAACGTCGATGGCATCAGGCGGAAGTAGCCACCGCCCGAATAGATGATCTTTTTGCCAAACAGCGCCCGGGTGTTGATAGGAAACAGTTTGATGGTCTCACCTGCCCGCTGTCCGATGGTCGGTACCGCGTCGCCGAATCCCGCCAGGCCGCCGTGGGCCCGGCTGGCCGGGAACAGTGAACAATCGACCTTGATTCCTGCGGCAATCAACTCGTCGAACGCCCACAGGTTGGAACCGGTAATCGAGAAACCCGGTGCGCGATAAGTGTTGACCGGCTTGCCGGTGGCTTCCTGCAACACGCCCAGCGACCGCTTGAGGTCTTCCCGGAATTCCTCCGGCTTCTGCTCATAGGCCAGCTGGTGCGCGTAGGAATGCGATGCGATCTCGAATCCTGCGTTATCGATCGAGCGAATGACATCGGGGTGCTGCTCGGCAACCCAACCGAGGCAGAAGAAAGTCGCCGGCTGGCCGGCCTCGTGGAGCAATTCGAGAATGGATTCGACGCCCTGCCTCAGGCGCGAATCGTATTGCCGCCACGATTCGGTCGTCTTGGTCTCGTCATGGTCGAGGATGTGAAACCACTCTTCGATATCGAACGTGAGAATCTTCACTAGTAGAACCTCGCGCCCGCCTGCCGAAATTCCCGAACGTCCTCTCGCGTCGGAAACGTAAAATAGGTCGACTGATCGGCATCGTTCGGCATTGTCGCCGTATCGCCGTCGCGAATCTTCTCGATTGCCTTGATGATCGCACGCATCCCGAGCGCCTTGGACTTCCTGATCAACTCCCGCTGCGTCATGTTACCGATGTCGATGCGCTCCTGTACGAGTATCGGACCGCTGTCGATGCCTTCGTCGACATAGAACACCGAGACGCCGGTCTCTTTCTCGCCATTTTTCAGCACCCAGAAGCTCGGCATCAGGCCCCGGTACTTCGGCAACAGCGCCGTGTGCAGGTTCAGGCACCCCTGTGGCGCCAGCTCGATCAGCGGCTTGCGGAAGATCTCATTGCCCGCGATCGAGATCAGCAGGTCGGGCGCCAGCGCGCGCAGCTTGCCGAGCGACTCTTCCGAATTTAGCGAACCGGTCACGGCAATCTCGTCGACGCCGTGCCGCCGCAGCACGTCCCGGACACCCTTGCGCCCCGGCAGCCTGGACGCCAGGAACTCGAACGAATAGCGCACAAAGAACGCCACCCCGAAGATGTCCCAAGTGCGCCGCGCCTTGGCCAGGAAGGATTCCTTCTTGCCGAATGGCGAGACCTTCGACACCACACAGCCGACAACCTGCGCTCCATCCGGCAGGTTGCCCAGCAGGAAATCGAGGTTGCCAGGCAGGTAAAAAGGATCGTCCTGGGTGATGATTACGATGCGCATGAATGTTGGAACCAGGCGGTATGCAGCGGCAGATTATAGCGTTACGCGAATCCGCACCGGAAGTTAGGCAGCCTGCACAGCCTTGTGTGCTGGAAGTCACAGGCAGCAATGAGAACTCTGCCGTCAGGTAAAGCCTGTTACCTCATCTGATCAGGGGTCCACAAACAAAAAGACCCGCGCAGGGCGGGTCTTCTCGTATGAATGGCGTCCCCAAGGGGATTCGAACCCCTGTTGCCGCCGTGAAAGGGCGGAGTCCTAGGCCTCTAGACGATGGGGACGCAGGACGCGATTGCGCGAAATTGTTGGTGGAGCTAGGCGGGATCGAACCGCCGACCTCTTGCATGCCATGCAAGCGCTCTCCCAGCTGAGCTATAGCCCCACGGAGCGCGCACTTTACGGAGGCTGGGCGGGGCTGTCAAGGACGCCAACAACGGCCGCCCTTTCTCCATCAAATCAATTGCTTGCAGCTGCCCTGGCCTCGATCAGCCGGATCGCATGGTCCATTCGGCGAACTGTGCGGTCCTGCCCGACCAGCCATAGCGTGACGTCGATCGGTGGCGACACGGGACCGCTCGTGACCGCTACGCGGATCGGCTGCCCGAGTTTGCCGAGATTGATGTCGAAATCGGCCGCGACTTCTTCGATGGCCTCATGTATCGCCGTCTGGCCCCAGTGCTCGAGGGCCGCCAGCCGATCTCGCGCTGCTTTGAACGGCTCGAGAATGACCGGCCGCAGGTGTTTCTTGGCCGATTTCTCGTCGATAACCTCGAAGTCCTCATAACAGTAGCGGGCGCTCGCCGCCATGTGCAGCAGCGTCTCCGCCCGCTCGTGAAAGCCCTCGGCAACGTGCACCGGGTCAGGGCCTTCGGCCGGGTCGAGGCCTGCCTTGACGAGAAACGGCATCAGCGCCGACCCGAGCTCCTCGGCGGACGTGTCAATAATGTGCTGCTGGTTGATCCAGAGCAGCTTCTCCGGGTTGAACGACGATGCCGACTGGTTGACGTCCTCAACGTCGAACAGCCGGATCATTTCGTCCACGCTGAATATCTCCTGGTCCCCGTGCGACCAGCCGAGACGTACGAGATAGTTGAGCATCGCCTTGGGCAGGTATCCCTGTTCCTCGTACTCACGGATGTCGACCGCACCGTGCCGTTTCGAAAGCTTGGCGCCGTCGGGTCCCAGGATCATCGGCAGATGCGCATACACGGGCGGCTCGGCGCCGAGCGCCTGTAGCATGTTCATCTGCCGTGGCGTGTTGTTGAGGTGATCGTCGCCGCGTATCACGTGCGTGATCCGCATGTCGTAGTCGTCGATGATGACCGAGAAGTTGTAGGTCGGCGAGCCGTCGGGTCGCGCGATGACCAGGTCGTCGAGCTGGGCATTCTCGAATACGACCGTTCCTCGCACCTGGTCCTCAACGATAACCTGCCCTTCGGTGGGGTTCCTGAAGCGGACCACCGGGTCAACGCCCTCTCGCGGCTCGGCCCGTTCCCGGCAGCGGCCGTCGTAGCGCACGTGACCGCCCTCGGCCATCTGTTTTTCACGAAGCTCGTCGAGTTCTTCCTTCGTGCAATAGCAGTGGTAGGCCTTACCCTCTTCCAGCCACTGGTCGATGACCTCTCGATAGCGATCGTAACGCTCGGTCTGGTAGGACGGCCCCTCGTCCCAGTCCAGGCCCAGCCAGTTCATGCCCTCCAGGATGGCGTCGACGTTTTCCCGGGTAGAACGCTCACGATCCGTGTCTTCGATCCGCAGGATGAACTGTCCGTCATGATGACGGGCGTATAGCCAGCAGAATAATGCCGTGCGAACACTGCCGAGATGAAGAGTTCCTGTTGGACTGGGGGCAAAACGGGTACGTACAGTCATGAAGTCACTGGGCCGCCGTGAGACGCGCGGCAGTGTAGCAGATAAATGTCTGGAATCGGCCGGCGTAAGCGCATTAAATAGAGCGATGAAAGAGACCCTGACCAGCCACGGTCGCATGGTGCGAATTGTCGGCGCCGCAGTGCTGGCGGGCGTCGTACTCGCCGCCCATTTCTATACTCCGGCCCAGGCCTCGGCGCTTGCCAACGAAGCAATTCGGTCGCTGCATGGTCCCGGCTTTGGCCTGGTCGCTTTACTGGTCCTGAAGCTGCTCCGCTTTAGTGGCGGGCCGCTGGCGGTGTACTTCAAGGCAGGCGCGGCGACGATGCTGTTGGCGGTTCTCGCTGAAGCCGCGCAGATTCCCGGGCCAAGAGAGGCGGAAATGCGGGATCTCCTGGTCGATGCGCTGGGCATCGCGGGATTCCTCGGCTGTGCGGCCGCTTTCGACCGCGACGTGATTCAGTCGATTGGGCGAGTTCGCGCCGGCGGCATCGCGCTCATCGGAGTCCCGGCCCTGGCCGCGGCGGTCTTTCCAACAGCGTGGCTTTCTTATGCTCTCGTTATGCGCAGTAACGCCGTACCGCAATTGTTGAGCTTCGATGCGGCGTGGGAGAGTACTTACGCCTTTGGCGACGAAATCGACTTTGAGATCATCCCTGCACCGGGAGGGTGGCCCGCTGGCAGTGGCAATATCGCGCGGCTGCATTCGGCCGGCAAGTACGGGCTCATGCTCCATCTCCATGCCTATCCGGACTGGAGTGACTACGCAGGCGTCAGTTTCATTGCTGCAACGACCGGTGGTGAGACCCGCCGCATTGCACTCGGGCTCTGGGGGCTGAGGCCCCGGGACAAGTCTCCGGCAGGTCGTTACTATACGCGATCGAAAATCACGCCCGAGCCAGCGCGCTATTGCATCTCGTTCAGCGATCTCCCCGACGAATCAACCGAGCGGTCCGTGGATCTTCGCAGAATCTCGGAACTTCTCGTTGGCGCTGCCAGAAACGAACTCGGGGTAACGGTGTATGTCGATGATTTTCGGCTGGAACGATCGACCGAGGACTGCAGCCTCAAATAACAGACCGGCTACTTGATGGTCTTGTCCACGACATTGGAGAGCGCGCTCTCCAAACCGTCCTGCGTGTATGCCGTAACCGCACATTGATACCTGCCGGGCGGCATGCCCTCCATTGCGAAGTGCGTTACCGATGGATCATCGATGTGAACTTCAATTGTGTAGCGACCCGAATCTCCCCAGCAGTGAATGTTGTAGCCAGCGAGGTTTGGCAATACCTCGTCACCCTCTGTTTCCAGCGGCTGGGTCCAGGACAATTCGGTAAAGTCCGGCGAATCAACGTGCGAAAGATCGTAAACGACGTAGCCAATGAATGCCGCAAGCACAAACAGCACCGGCAGGTTTCGTCCGAGGAGATGCTTCATTGAGCCCATAATTCCGTTTCCCCTGTTATCCCACGGGCCTGGACCAACCACTTTGTATTTTACCTGACAGCATACTCCAGTTGGCCTGTCAGCACTTGCCTGGTCATTGACATAATCCAGTTGGGTTTAATTTCCGTGTGGATGGCCGAAAAACTCGAACCCGATGTCCCGAACCGGCTTTGATCGAAAACTCAAGCACTTGCCGAACCACTCAAGAAACCCCGCATGCCCGATGTGTACGCTACCCAGCGGACCCGTCATCGCCAGGCTGGCGAAGTTCGCGATGTCTACGTATCCGGCGCGGTGCGTGTAGCCCTCCTTGAGCATCTCCTTATCGCTATACAGTATCAGCGCCGGGACGACACGCTGGCCGCGATAGTCGGGGCGCGTGAAAGACTTGTAGGAATAACAGTACGGTTTGGCCACCCTTACCCAGACTGTGTCCGAATGCGGCGCGGAGGAGACCGACCGATACACGTACGCTATGAGCAGGGAACCGTCGAACGCACCGAACACCACATCGCCCCGCTCAAGCGCCTCACGAGCGACTGCTGGATCCTGCTCCAGTTCCGCATCATCAACCCATTTAAGGGCCTCATCCACACTCAGTCGGCGATATTCCAGGTTGGTCAGCTGGCAGGGACTTTCGGCCGCATCCCTGGTCTCGTGCGTTCTGACCACAAATATATTGATACCAAGGACGGCGGATGCGCCGCGTATCAACAACCAGAATACAGTCCGGAAGACGCCATAACGACGAAAATGGGCTTTTAGTTTGTCGAGCTTGGACATTTATAATCTAAGTGAGGCGGTTGCTCGAAATTATAAACCTCACGCGGTGCCTGGGTTCAGATGTGCGGTAGAATTCCGGTTCTTTTTCGCCGCGCTGCCCACGAAATGAACAAGACTGAACTCAAATTCCGACTGCGCAAGCTGACAGCCTCGATGCGCATGCTGCCGGATTTCCTGATTATCGGCGCCCAGAAAGCCGGCACGACCTCGCTGTACTCGCACCTTGCGCAACATCCCTGCGTCGGCGCGGCGTTGAAGAAAGAGGTCCGTTATTTCAACGATCACTTCAACGAGGGTGTGAACTGGTACAAGGCGCATTTCCCGACGCTGCGCACCCGGGATCGCATCGCGAAGCAGAATGGCGGCCGATTTATCACCGGCGAAGGCGAGCCGTCCTACCTGGCCAATCCTGCCGTACCGCAACGCGTCATGGACCTGGTACCAGACATCCGCCTAATCGTGATGCTTCGCGACCCGGTAAAGCGCGCGTACTCTCACTACCAGCATCGCTTCACACGCAACCGTGAACAGCGCAGCTTCGAGGAGGTGTGCGCTGCTGACACGGAGACGCTGAAGGTCGGTTGGCAAAATCTGCCGCAAGGTGACCTCATCCGCCTCGGGCACGCTCACTATTCCTACCTGCCCCGAGGCCTGTATTACGAGCAACTCAAGATGTGGTCGCGCGTTTTCCCCATGGACAGGTTTCATATCATCAGTGCCGAGGACTTCTTCACCAACACCCAGGCTGCGTACGACGACGTGCTGGCATTTCTGGATCTGCCTGCGCACAACCTCGAATCACGCAAGCGCCACAACGTCGGCAAGTACACGAAGCCAATGGCCGAGCAGACGCAGTGCGACCTGGTGGAGTACTTTCGACCCCACAACGAGAAGTTGTACGAATTTCTCGGCCGGGACTTCGGCTGGGATTAGCTGGCTTTCTTTTGCTCGGACTTGTCGTCCGGGTCGTCGATGTTCTGCATGTCGCCGCTGCGCCGATTATCCTGGCGCCGATCGATACCGCTGCGGCGCTCCACGCCGAGATGCGCGACGTTGGAATGCGTTCGGCGATCGGGAATGACCCGCCGGTCGAGAACGTTCGCGCGACGGTTGATCGAGTAACGCAGGAACCGCATCACCGACCAGGAGTGCATGATCATCCAGAAATAGAGCGCGCCTGCCGTCAGGAACGTGCCAAGCAGAATAGTGTCAGGCACCTGCAGCGCCGTACCTGCAAGGCCGATACCCACGCCCAGCAGCGAAATGGCCGCCATGATCGATACGGTCTCGGTGACCGTGAACCCGGCCAGCAGGAAGATGTGGTGCAGGTGCTCGCGGTCCGCGCCGAACGGGGGACGCCGCTTGAGTATGCGCCGCAGCGTCATCGTGACCGTGTCGAACAGCGGAAGCATTACGAACCACAGCGCGGCGGCGGGCGCCAGGACCTTGCTGTCGCCCTGGGTGAATTTGATCGCAAACCAGGCGATCGTGAATCCGAGGAACATGCTCCCCGAATCACCAAGGAATACGACGGCCGATCCGCGCCACGGCAAGCGATAATTGAAAAACAGGAAACCGACGATGGCGGCAGACAGTATTGCCAGCAGCCCGAGCCCTTCGCCGTTGCCGAAGAGTTCCGTGGCGGCCATGAGTCCTATCAGGCTGACCAGCGTCATTGAACCGGCGAGCCCGTCGAGTCCATCCGACATGTTGATGGCATTGATGACACCGACCGTGGCAATCATCGTGAACGGGACCGCAAGAGCGCCCAGGGCCAGCAGTTCCCCGCCCGGCCCCAGCGTGCCGAGGTCACGCAGCACGGTGCCGGCACCGACGACCATGACCAACGCAGCCAGCATCTGGCCGACGAGCTTCTGCAAGGGCGTAAGGTCCAGGTAATCGTCAACGGTGCCCAGCAAGATGAGCAGCATGCCGGCCAGGTAGAACGCACCGAAATTGGTCCACTCGGCCGTCTTCGACAGCCCGATGCCCGACACGACCATGGCCGCGAACACCGCCACGAAAATCGCCGGGCCACCGATGAGCGGGATGTCGCCCTTGTGCTTCTTGCGTGCGCTGGGCCGATCGACAAGTCCGGCCGAGCGAGCCAGCGGACTCAACCACATGATCAGGCCGCCGGTCAGCAACAAGGCGATCAGCGGTCCGTACGTGACCTTCAGTAGTGTTACAGTATCCAACCTATTGTTCTTTTAGTTATAACTTCGCCCAACTTCATTATCCCGCAGCAACTAAGTACGTTATGTGACGTCCGTCACAGCTTCGTCACTCAAATCTGCTAGATTCCGGTTTAAAGTAAAAAACTTTGAACGGAATCAACTTCACTACAAGGCAAAGAACTCCAAGAAAAACTGTCTGTCGTCGCTTTCCCCTGAAGTCTTAGGCCATTCAAGCATCGTTGATCAGCCTTCACAATCAACCCGTAAGCTCGGGAATTGTGGTGGGAAAGGCGCGCCCGAAATAGGTCAAAACGGCCCGGGATGTCGCATCACCAGTGAGATTGAGCGAACGGAGATTTTGTCCAGGTGATTCAGGAATTGATTTGGTACAGCCGTCAAACAAATTATGTAAATTCGTTCGCGCAATCATTGAAACCGTTCGCGTGGGATGCATCTAAAGTATTGACGAAGATTGACATAGAATCGGCCCGGCTGACGAATCCCCAGGTCGGTGGTCGACGGATATTTTGTTAGAATCTGAGAATAAAACACCAAATAACGAAGGGTTGGAACTTGAACTACAAAGACTGCTTTAGCTTCAGCGTTGGCGATCGAACAGCGCATATTGCGCACGCCGGTTTGGCCCGGAGGATCACATCGCTGCTGGTCCTGTCGATACTGGCACTTCTTGTCTCGCAGTCGGCGTCGGCGCAGGACACGGCCCAGCAGCGCGAGCCGTACACGATCAATCCTGGCGACCTGCTGGAGATATCAGTCTGGAAGGAACCGGATCTACAACGCCAGGTGCTGGTTCGGCCTGACGGCGCGTTTTCGTTCCCATTGAGCGGTGACATCGTGGCCATTGGCCGCACGGTCGAAGCTGTACGGCAGGAGCTGACCGAGCGGCTGTCGACGTTTATTCCGGACCTCGTGGTCACGGTGACCGTCGCTGCGATCAATGGCAACAAGATCTACGTGATCGGGCAGGTCAGGACGCCCGGTCAGTTCGTGGTCAACCCGCGGGTCGACGTCATCCAGGCGCTTGCGATCGCTGGCGGCATGACGCCGTTTGCCGAAGCCAATGACATCAAGATCCTGCGGCGCCGCAATGGCCGGCAGGCGATACTGCGATTCCGTTACAACGACATCATCAAGGGCGATAACCTGCAGCAAAACATCCTGCTCGAGGTCGGAGATGTAGTACTGGTTCCGTAATGAATGGACAGGTGGGAATAACAAGGACAACAGATCCCGAGGAATAAAGTGGACAACAACAGCGCAACCCTTCAAGACTATATCGCCCTGTTCCGGCGTCGCCGGGCCGTCATGTTCGCGGCCTTTTCCGGCGTCTGTATCCTGCTCGTCTTCGGTACCCTGCTCATGCAGGATCAGTACCGGTCGACGGCAACGATCGCGATCGAGCGGCCAGAGATCCCGGAGAATATGATCCGGACCACTTTCACGTATTTCGACACCGACCTGCGCGTCGACCGCATCCGCGACCGAGTGCTCAGGACTCCCAACGTCGAGGCATTGATCGAAAAACACGATCTGTACACAAAGACTGTCGCCGACGAGGGAATGCCTTTCGCGGTATCCGAGTTCCGCAACGATGTCGAAGTCCTGACAATACAGGCCCGTGAGGATATTGCGGTGAGGAAGCAGGGCGAGACCATCGCGTTCACCGTTTCCTATTATGGTGAGACACCATTGAAAGCGGTTGAAGTCACCCAGGACCTCGCCACAGCGTTCCTCGATGAAAACCGGGCTAGCCGCAGCGCCTCGGTGCAGGAGACTGTGGAGTTCTTCAAGCGCGACGCGGACAGGCTGGCAGTGAAGATCGAAGAAGCTGAGCAGGCGCTGGCGGAATTCAAGGAGCGGCATGTCGGTGCCCTGCCCAATTCCGCAATCGCCAATACCCAGACGCTCGACCGTTATGACAGGGACCTCGACGACGTCGAACGCGAGATGCGTGATCTGCGAGAACGGCGCCAGATTCTCGAGACGGAGCTGTCGACTGTCAGCCCCACTGCTCCGATTTTCAGTGAAACGGGCGAAGCCATCCTGTCCGGTCCGGATCGCCTGAGGCTGTTGCAGTCGCAACTCGTCGAACTGTCCGCCAAGTACGGCCCGGAGCATCCGGATGTAGTCAGGACGCGCCGGGAAATCGAACTGCTGAGCGGCGGTGACTCGGGCCTCGACCCGAATTTGATCCGACAGGAACTCGAAGTTGCCCGGCGTGAGCTCGCGGCAGCCCAGCAGAGATATTCGGCCGATCACCCGGACGTCGCCAGCAGGCTAACCAAGGTCAGAACGCTCGAGGCCCAGCTTGCGAGCGCCAGCTCTGCTCCCCGTGCAGGCTCGTCCCAGCAGCCCGACAATCCTGCGTATATTGCAATCCAGGTCCAGATTGAAGCGATTGATGCCGAACTCGCGGCGCTGCGGACTCGCGCCCGCGAACTTCGTAATCGCATCAGCGAATTTGAGAGTTTGATTTCAAGAGCACCGCAGGTAGAGCGCGAGTACCTGGCGCTGCAACGCGAGTACGACCAGGCTGTTCGTGACTTTAATGAGGTCCGCGAGAAACAGACCGATGCCCAGCAAGCGCTTGATCTCGAGACCTCTGAAAAAGGTGAGCGCTACGTTTTGCAGAGAACACCCAAGGAGCCGACCTCCCCCGCGTTTCCCAATCGATTGGCGATCATCATTCTGGGTTCGATCGTTGCAGTGATCGTCTCGTTCGGCGCGGTGTTTATCTCTGAGGCCTTCGACACCAAGGTGCGAGGAATCAGGGATCTCAGGAATCTGACCGGAATGCCGCCCATCGCGGTCATCCCGGTTCTCGAAACACCACAGATGAAAAGACGCAGGACATTGGCGTGGTCTACGTCGATTGTTGGCGTTACCTCGGTGTTGATCTTCATGATCAGCATCCAGATTTGAATCATGGACTGATGGAAGCACGAATAAGATTATGGGACGAATAGAAGAAGCGCTAAAGCAAGCTCGCCGCGGCAAGCCGGAGCGGCCGGCCGTGCCGATTACCGAGGTAATCGAGCCGGAACACAGCATCGATTTCGACAAGCTTCCGGTGGTCGTGCCCGATGAGGACTGTCTCGAGAAATACCGGGTCGTCGCGGCGCTCAAGGACGCGCCGGAACGCACGGCTTACAAGGTGCTTCGTACACGGGTCCTGCAGAGACTGCGCGCCTCACAGTTCAACGTTATCGGCATCACCGGCGCCGGACCTGGCGAGGGCAAGACGCTAACGGCGATCAATTTTGCTTACGCGCTTGCGCAGGACGTCAATCATAAGGTCATCCTTCTCGACCTCGATCTCAGGCGCCCGTCGGTGCATGAGTACCTCGGTATTTCGCCGCCGCGGGACCTGTCGGACCTGTTGCGGGGCACGGCAAAGCTCGAAGACGTCCTCGTTTGCCCGAATGCCAACCGGATGGCCGTAGTGACTTGCCAGGAACCGTATCGTGATTCGTCCGAGACGCTGTCGTCACCCGAGATGGTGAACATTATCCACCAACTCAAGACGCTGGGGCAGCAGACGATCACAGTCGTCGACCTGCCTCCCGTCCTCGCCAGCGACGACGTCATCGCGTTCTCGCCGCTCATCGATGCGTTGCTGCTTGTAGTCGGACAGGGTCATTGCCGCCGCGAAGATCTGCGCGAGACTCAGGAATTGCTGCGTGAGTCCGAAATTCTCGGCGTTGTTCTCAACCAGTCTCGTGAGAAATCGGCCGCAGTCGGCTACTACGACTACTACTAGTTAGTCGCCTTTCTGCGCGGCCGGGCCTCGCAGTCGTATACGGTAATACCACACGCCTGATTGACCGTGTGAGTACCGTGCGCACCCGCTGCCCAGTCCGACGGTATTCGGTGCACTTCCACCTCACTGAATTCCTCGGTCGTCAGCCGCGTTATTTCGTGAATCGACAATGCCCAGCCGTAGCGGACCGAGCAGTCCTGGGCGGGCCTGAATATCTTGCCATTTTCCCGGTAGATCGCTCCGCCCGGGCGTGCGGCTCGTGTATCGAGCCGCACAGGATTGAGCGGATGTGGTTGCCAATCGCCGAACGGGCTACTGGCGTAATAAAGGTGCAGCTCATCCCAGCTCAGATTGCGGTCCGTCATGACGTTGACGAACAGCCACCACAAGCCGTCGTGCTCGACTAGCGTCGGATCGATACCGCGCACACCTTCCAGCAACACCTTGTGGGACTCCCACTGATCGGGGAAACGAATGCAGCGGAACACTTCAACTCGGCCCGCCTCTTCGCACTCCGGCATCATGTACAGCTCGCCCTCGTACTCGAACATGAACGGGTAAGAAAGGTGGTAATCGCAGACAAGTACATTGACTGGCTCACCAGTCTCGCCTTCGGCATTGATCTCGATCGCAGCAATGTGACCGCGTTGTGTCTCCGGCGACAATTCCTCATAGAATATGAACGTGCGCCCGTCGCGTTCGGCGACGAACGGATCGGCCCAGAATCCCTGGTGCTTCGGGGCCAATCGCGTCAGGCCTGACGTGTCGAGTCTGTCACCCCCTACGCGATAGGCCAGCTGCCACTGGTCAAAGAAGTATCGCCGACTCAATAACGATACCGCGTAACGTCCGTACAATCGCATCAAGCCCCACATGCTCAGCAGGATGCCCGGTTCTTTCCTCGGTACCGGCGTCTTGGCACACTGGGGCAGCCCGTCCAGTCGGGGGTCGGCGCCGCGCGCGAGGCGGTTAATCGTCGACAGTAACAAGGCCTCGCACTTCACCCGCAGGCTGTGGATGCCGCGTACCAGCAGCATGTCATCGGTAGTCGCATGAGTTGACGCCACGATGCGGTCATCGCTTGCGTTGGCGCCGAGACGCACGATATCGCACCGCGTCGAGGGCGCACGCGTGACAAATTCGTACATGCCGAGAGCCCTGTTGTAGGCATCGGCGATGGTCAGGAAACCGTACTTCGGAATGGTCAAGGCACCAGCGGGCGGCCGTTCCGGTAACGCCCAAACGACAATCTCGCTCTCTTTCGCTTTGAGCAATGCGCCAATCTCGGATATTGCAATGTCGTCGACACCGTCCGGGTCAACGGACTCCAGTTCGCCGGTTATGTCGACCAGGTCATCCGAATGCTCCATTTTGTTGATCTTGCTGCGAAAGATCCTCGCCTCGATGCGCATCCAGATATCGAGGATGGAAAATCTGTCCGTGGCGTTCTGATCGCACTCCGCAACCGCAACGCTCAGCGACACGAAATCGGCCTCCCGCAAGCTGGCAAGGCAGTCGCGCAACCACACCGGCACCACGCGACCGGGCAGAACCAGGGTTGCGCGGACGGTGGATTTGCCGTTTTGTAGACCCATCAATGCGAGCCTCGGAGCTTATTTCTTAATGATTTCAGTCGGTTCCGAGTGTGTAGCCAGACGTCATCGAAAACCGCCGCGCCCCGTCCACGCAGCAGACCCCGTGGGTAAACCACGACGGAATGCGTCATTGCATCGACCGCTGACCAGCGGTACTTGTAGGGTTCGTCGCCACGCAGGAAGTCATACCGATCGCAGCCCAGGTCGATCGCGCGCTGAATGACGTGGGCAAACAGCGCGTTCCCGGGTCGATAACGGCTCGCATTGTCATCGAATCCACCCATGTAAAAGCTGACGGTCCGGCCATGCACCAGGTTTAGCGCGCAGGCGAGCACCTCGTCATCCAGCACTATCGAGTCCATCCACGCAAGGCCGCGTTTCGCCATGTACGGAACAACGTCTGCCAGGAATTCCCTGAAGTGCGCCTGCTCAAGACTCGAGGTGTCGCCCTTGGACTGTAACCTTGATCGATTAAGCCGAATCAGGTCGCTCGCGAATGATGCTGCGTGGGAGGGATCGACCGACTGGAATTCCGGCTGGTCGGCCCCGGAAATCTTGCGGTATGCGCGCCGAACCTGGGAGCGAAAATTCGAACTCATCCGACCCAGGTACTCGTCCCAGGACGCCGGCAGTTCTGCTGCGGGACAGGGAGCAGCCTGCCTGACTCTGACAGACCGGTTGGAAGCCTCGAGAGCAGCCCGCAGCTCGGTGTGATAAGTGACGGTGCCGTCGAGAAAGCCGAACGACACTCGTTCGCCGCGATCGAAATAGCGTGCAATAGCGTCAGCCGTGAGTTCGGCGGATCGCCCTTCCAGGTCGGGCGAACATATGCACCCGAGGTGGTCCGAGCAATCCGCGCCGTAGCTGCAGACCAGCACCACGTCGCGCGAGTTAGACAGGCGATGCAACGGCAGGATGAACTGGACGACCCCCTCGTCATCCTCCCAGGTGACGACCTGCAATTCGTGGTCCTTCGCGATGTGACGGAGCCAGGCGTCTACCCAGCCCCAGGCGAGGAAAGGGCTGTGCCGGGGATTCGCATCGAAGAGCCGTTCCCAGTCCGCCTGCAGCTTCAGGAAACCAGCTCGCTCGGATACGATGCGAAAAGTGCCGGAACCGTTCATTCTTGTTTCTTTGGTCGCGTAATATCGGATTATGAAAAAAGCGATTGGAACAATAAAATCAATCAGTTATCATCTCAAGTTCCGATATCTGACAGTGTTCCGCGTGTAGTATCGTAGGGTACCGCACAGGTCGCCATCGCCCTAAAACCGAAGTCGCATTTCTTAAAAAGAACTCGCCAGCCAATGCCGCTGCAATACGTATCGCTGCTGAACACCTCTTTCTCGGGATCGACACTCGTCAGCATGCTGCTGTGCTCCCAGCCGCGCATCATTGGCTTCGGGGATACGTACGTAATGCCCGATCCAGAGCACTATCCCAAACACCCGTGTACTTGCGGCCGATGGTTCGACGAGTGCCCGCCCCGCATTGCGATCAGGGATGCAGTCCGTTCGGGCGGTATCGACAATTATGACTGGGACTGGGCCGCCGCGACACCAATTCCGAAGTGGTTACCCTGGAAGATGCGCAATAAATGGCCTTTTGTGAGGCCGAGCAGCCTGCCCCTTTACCGGGCCTTGCCGGAAGCAGCCCGTAAAGTCGCCTATCGTAAGTACTATCTCGAGACCGAATTGATGCTCAAGGGGCTCGAAGACACCGGTGACTACGATATCTACTTCGACGGGTGCAAAAGCCTGATTCGAGTCGAACTGCTGCGCACGTTTGTCCCCGATCTCAAAGTGTTGCACATGGTCCGCCATCCGGGCGCATTTCTTTACCATTTTCATCGGTTCGACCAGACCGATTACAACAGGTACCTTGGGCGCTGGAAACGCTACAACCACCACGCGCGACAGTTCGCGAAATTCCTGCCGGAGGGAAATTACAGGGCCGTTACCTACGAGTCTATCGTGCAAAACCCCGAGGCATTCGTCGAACAAATGGTCGATTTCATGGGAATGACTGAAGTACATGCCGAGGACTGCGCCCGAATTCGACGGCCGCAAACCCATATCATCGGTAACAGGATGCGTGAAACCGCGGACCGAGTACTCGATTACTCGAATACGTGGCGCGGCAAGATGCCGAAATACGTTGAGGAGAAAGCGGACCGCGTCGTCGCGAGCGACGAATGGCTGGCGAGGCTGTACGAAAGTGGTAACGCCTCGCAGGGCGAATGATGCACTCGGACAAACAACGCCCGGTGTTCATAATTGGTGGCTCACGCACTGGATCCACCATGCTTCAGGTGATCTTGTCGAAGAGTCCGGATATTTCTATCACCGACGAGCTGCAATTCCGGACACCCTTCTGGCTGCACAGGGACTTCCTTCAGGATATCGACACGCATGTCAGCCCGCTGGATGAGGAAGGGGCGCTCGACCGCCTGTTGGACTTGGTCTACTCGGGGAGGCCAGTTGGCTGGTTCTGGTCAGCCAGTGACCGTCTGCTTGATCGCGACCTGTTTTGCGAGGAGCTCTCCGGCAAAAAGCTGAGTCCACGGACAATACTCGACGCCGTTCTGAGGGCACACGCGCGCCAGGGTGACAAGAAACGAATTGGCGCGAAGTTCCCTATGCACTATCTGTACACGAATCAGCTCCTGGAGTGGTATCCGGACTGTCTGCTGATCCATACGACGCGCAATCCCAAGGCCGTCTATGCATCTCAGGCCGCGAAGTACCTGAAACCGGATCAGGGCCTTGTGTCCAGGTTATATGCACGATTCAAACAGTATGTGCACATCAACATTCAAATCAGCCTGACGGCGCGCCTGCATCGCCAGCTACGACACCGGTCGAATTACAGGCTCATTCGCTATGAAGATCTCGTCACGAATCCGGAGTCCGAAATCCGCGCACTGTGCGATTTCGTCGGGACCGGGTTCCGCGAGGATATGCTGAGGCCGAACCAGTTCGGATCGTCATTCGACGGAATAGGTCATAACAAGGAAGGCATCGAAAGCAGCTCGCTCGAGCGCTGGCGTACGTCAATCTCCTGGTTCACGGCCAGGACCATCGACTGGCTGCACCCGCTTGCGTATCGAGCCCTGGGATACACGCGTGACTAGCAGAGTCGTGATCCTGGTGCCCAACTGGAGCGGGGGCATCGACCGGCTGTTCGAAGGCATCAATGATTATCAAGGCGACGGCTTCCGGCTCTCGACATTCAATACGCATGGTCGCAGCCTCCGCGGGCTGTCGTTTCTGCCGTACAGCCTTGTCTATTACACATCCGCCTTTGCCTACACCCTGTTCTTGCCATTCCGCCTGGCCTATTTCGCGGTCCTGTGCGCCGCTGGCCGAATCGACCTCTGCCACGTCAACCTGTCGACGGGCGCCAGCACGATTCGCAAAGCGCTCTTTGCGATGATTTGTCGCCTCTTTGGTGTGAGTTATGTCGTGCACCTGCACGGGGGCGACTATCGCCGGTTCTTCGCCGGATTGCCGCGCCCACTGCAGAACATGGCACGCACGTTATACAAACGTGCCAATCGCGTGATCGTGCTGGGCTCTCTATGGCAGGACTATGTCGTGCGGGAAATCGGCGTGGCCGCCGATCGGGTTGTCGTGCTGCCCAACGCCGTCCCCGGACCCGACGTAATCGACGACAGTTTAAGGCTGTCGCCTCCTCGCATTGCCTTTCTCGGTCGCCTGGTCGAGGAGAAAGGCATCGAGGAGATCATTGAGGCGCTTTCCGACCCGCGTGTGTCGGCGCTGGAGTGGTCGGCCGTGCTCGCCGGCGACGGCGAGATCGCGAGGTACCGAGGCAGGCTGGAGCAACTCGGGCTTGCGGAGCGTGTCACCCTACCGGGCTGGATCGAGTCGGAAGACGTGGCTGCGCTGCTGCGTGAGGCAAGCATTTTTGTGTTGCCGTCACACTTCGAGAACCTGCCCCTCAGCATGCTCGAGGCCATGGCTCACGGCCTCTGCTGCATCGTGACGCCCGTCGGTTCCGTCGAGGACGTGATTGCCGATGGAGTGAACGGCCTGGTCATCCCGGTTGGAGATGGCAAGGCGCTGGCCGAGGCATTGCTCGCGGCGCTGCAGAGCGACGACTTGCGCAAGCGCCTCGCCGAAGCCGCGCGCCGCGACTTTCTCTCTGACTACAACTACGCCGACTATCGCGGCAAGCTCGAGGATGTCTATGCGTCGGTGCTGAAAGACCGCAGTTAGTTGGCGGCCAGGACAGGCGGCTTGGGACGCTTGCGCGAATCCTCGACGTCAGTCCGCAGCAGAATGATGCCGTCGCGCTCTGGCAACGTCACAGAGTCAGCGACTTCGCCATTGTTGACGACCGGATCCTGCGTTCCCTGGAAACGTTTGTAGCCCTCGGGGATCGATACGGTTCGCGTGCCGTTGCCTTTCGGGTTGACGATTGCCATGCCGTTCTCGAAGCGGCGCATATACACGCCCTTCTGCCACGGCTCGAACTGTGGCGGGTCGATGGCTCGACCGAGATCGAGCTCGAACTCGTCGAACCAGGTTACTTGCCGGTAACCCCTCTCCGCCGCCGAGTAGAAATAGTAACCATTGTCCATCAGGCAGGACGCGAGGCCGTAGCGCATCGTCGCCAGGCCATTCGAGTCACCCTTGATGTGGAAGATGGCAACGTTGTGCTGGGCATTGGCAATCGTCGTCTGGTACTGCTTCATCATGACTTTCCAGCCACCCCAGGTCTCGGCCGAATGATCCCGGCCCATGGCCGCCTCAAAGAGTGCAGTCATCTTGCCGCGATACTCGGGCTCGGTCAGCATGCCCAAGTTGCTCGGCGCATTGCCATCGACATTGCCGATCATGATCAGGTCGGGAGCCAGCTCCTTCGCTCTTGCCAGGCCGCGGGCGTGCCCCTCACGGAAATACCGGCGGACGGCCGGGTCATCGCGATCATCATTGACGCCGTCGCCGTCCCAGTCCGCGTCAACACGCGGACGATAGAACCAGTTGTCGAAGTACCACATGTCGAGTTCGGGAATTTCGCGAAAGAACACGTCGTAATCGCGGCGGACCGCCCACTCGGGATACGTATCACCATTGGCATCGGGCTGTACGAAGTCGGTCATGTTGGTCAGCCAGGTGCCGGGCCAGCTGCTCAGGTTATTGCCGTTCCGGTCACGCGCAAACCAGTCGTTGTTGACCGGATAACCAGGGCCGACTTCGGAGGCCAGTTTCTCCCTTTTGTCTCGCTTGGATCCGTTGTTCGGGTCCGACGCAACCTCGTTGAGCGCCGTGTACTTACCCAGGATGATGTCGCCATTACCCATCGCCCCCGCACGTCGATCGATATCGACGACGACGTCCCGGACATTGAGAGTCTCGCCGCTGACCAGGTCAGTCGTGATAAATCCGCGCCACATGCCGAGGACGACGATGTCGAACTTGGCAAGTCGCTCGCGATAGTCCGGATCGCCGTAGTCCTTGGAATAACGGATCGGAATGTGCGCGAGCTTCGGATAGGTATCCTTGAAAGTCTGGGCTTCGGCAAACGGGGTCAGGAGCAGCCCGACCAGCGCCAGCAAGAGGCTTGCGCGAGGCGCTGCTTTCCCTGCCAGCCTCGAATCGGACTCAACTACTCGTGTGTGTCGCATATCTTCCGGATATCGCATCATCATCGTTTTTAAGGTGGACTTTCGTCGTGGCCTTCCCTGGCACTACGGTCGTAGGAATCGGAACGATAAAAAATATTAGAACCTGAAAATGTGAACCAGTGCTCATTCTGGGACGAGAAAGGCATCACAAATTCGAAACACATCTCAGGTTTCGAGTCGCGCTGTGGATCCGATTCAACATAAGCCAACAGATGACTAGTTTGTCGCCGGAGTTGCAAGCAGCGATTCTGCGCTGTCATCCGTCATTTTGCTCACGGTGAAGCCTCTGATGACCGCTTCGCGCGCCGCCTTGCCAATGGCAGTGCGCCGATCATCGTCAGCGAGCACGTATCTCAGGGTATCAGCGAGAGTATTCACATCGTTCGGAGGTATGAGAAATCCATTGACCTGATTCTCGATCGCCTCCGATGCGCCCCCGACTATCGTCGTGATGACCGGTACCCCCATCGCCATCGCCTCAAGCATTGCCATCGACAGCGTCTCGGCCTCAGATACCAATGACATACAGTCTGACGCAGCCAGCACCGGCCTTACGTCGGGGAGATTGCCAAGGAAATGAACGACGGACTCTAGGCCCAGGTCCTGTACCTGGGTCCGCAATTCCTGTTCGAGCGCACCCGAGCCGGCCAACAGCAGATGACAACGACGCCCTGAAGCCACTATCTTGCCGAGCGCGTCGATCAGCACAGAGTGAAGCTTGACGGGGCGGAACCCGGCGACGGAGCAGATGACATTCTCATCGCGCCCAATCCCCAGTGACGCCCTCAGGTCCCGCCCTTCGGCTTCGCATTGAGACGCATCAAACACCTGGTGATCGACACCGTTGTGGATTGTCACCGCTTTTGATGCGAGAAACGGCATCTTCCCTGTCCACAAGTCTGCCTGGCGGTCACTGACAAACCACACGCGGGTACACCTGCGCAGGACAAACCGGTAAACCATGCGATCCGCGAGATCGAGAGTGCGGTTGGCGTTCTTTGTCGAATGCACCGCCACGATCAAGCCGGGCCGTCGCTTGGCGAGCCGTATGCCGAAATAACCGAAGAGCATCGCATTGCGCATCGTGCAGTGGACGATATCGATTTTCTGTTCGTCGATGATACGAGCGATCTCGCGGGCAACGCCCAGGTCAAGACGACTTTTCTTCTTCGCCTTGAACAGGGAGACCTCTTCCGTACGAACGTCGTCCTTGAGGTCGTCGCCTTCCCGGTAGGAGAAGATGCTCTTGCGGAACCGGTCTGCGGGAAGCCGATTTACAAGTTCGACCAGTTGCGTTTCGGCTCCGCCACGCCACAGCCCGTGCACCACGAACAGGACGTTGCGTTTATCCATCAGCGACCGATATGCCGAAATGCTCGTCGAACAGCCGCTCGTACTCCGCGGCAATGGCCTGCGGCGAGTACCGTTCAATCACGAACTGTCTCGCCCGGCGCCCCATCTGCCCCCTCGATTCGTGGTCCGCCAGGAGCTCTGTCAGGGGCTCAACGAACGCATCCTGCGACGCAACGGCGACGCCTATCTGCTCTCCGTTGATCAGGCCATCAGGATCGAAATATGAAATGACCGGCACTCGTCGAACCCATGCCTGCAGATAGGAATTGGGGAATCCCTCGGAATCGGACGTATTCAGGAACAGCCTGGCTCTCTCGAAGTATGCGTTCACCTCGCTGTACGGCACACCACCAACGAAGTCTATGTTGTCGAGCTCCTGCGCCTTCTCCCTGACGCTGTCGAAAAGAGCCTCTGAGCCCCTCATCTTGCCGCCGATCATTGTGAACGTCTTGTCGGGCATGCGGCGCGCAATGTCAATCACCAGCTCGGGCCGTTTGAACTCGCGGAAATTGTTGACCCAGAGAACGTCGATGTCACGAGCCGCGTCGTCCGGATCATCCGGAATCTCCGCCGACATGTCGACTTCGTACGACTGCAGGCCGTAGTTGTCGACAAGCGCCTTCGCCTGCTGGGCGCTCTGCGCCGAGATCAGGTTCGCCCGGCGCAGGCCGTACTGGTAAAGGCGTCGGTCCCGCTCATACTTGATGAGTTCATCGCCAGGAACGCAGTCGGTGTCGTGCGCTATGCGGAATACCATCTTGCGGGCACGCCTGGCCACAAACCAGGCCACTATGCCCGTCATGTAGCCAGCGCAGGAGTGAAAATATATATCGGCGTCGGCTCTCTTGAGGGCCCGCCAGTTCTTGTACAGGCGCGGGTAGAGAAAACGCACTATCGGTATGCCACCCATACGCGTATGCGTTTTCCAGACCTTGACCCCGCTGACAACGATCCCGTCCTCTTGCCCGAGGTCGGCACTTATCAGACTGACGTCCCAGCCTCGCTCGACAAAAGCCTTGGCAAGCAGCGCGTGCTGCACCGATTCCCCACCAGTACCTGCTTTCTTGACATTGGGGTCCAGGACCGCATACGCGGACCCCTCGATGAAGCAGATCTTCGGTCGTGACGTCATGCAGGTTGTCCTTCTAGTTCCTCTTGCCGCTCGTTCTCGATCGCGGCCGCTTCGGCGATGGACCTTCTCCGGTCTTCGGCGATAACGCGCAGCACGGTTCCGGTCATCGCCCAGATGAACAGCCAGGGCGTATAGATCGCGACGAAAAATATCGCGACGTGAATCGACATGAAGCCCGTGATAAAGCCTATCACGAGCGGCCTCAGGCCCTCGCTGATGTACCTGAGGCTGTTGACGGCGTAACGCACGACCCAGACCGCGATGAACACATAGAGGCTAAGACCGATCAACCCCATGTTGAACCAGTAGAGCAAATAGGTGTTGTGCGGGTCGCCGTAAATTCCGATCAGGTAGCGGTAGGCGTTCCAGCCATACCCTGTCAGGAATGACAGGGGCCAGTAAGACATCATCGTCAACAGGCGACGCCAGACGTCGATGCGCCCGGAACTCATCTGGTTGAGATCGGCCGAGGCGGAGAACTCGAACTTCTTGAGGAATCCCTCGGGGTTGACGGCGATCACCGCGATCACCGCGACCGTGCCAAGGATCATGGCCACGATCGCTCCCTTGATAAGCGCCTCACGACGAATGTAGTCCCGGACAAGATACACCGTGAAGGTCCCGCCGGCGATCAGGCCCACCCAGGAACCGCGAGAAACTGTGAGACCGAGCAGGATGACGGCCATCGCCGAGCCGATCGCGTAGATCAGCCTGAGTTTTCCGGTCGAACTGAGCATGAGGCCCGCCGTCACCGGAATCAGGAAGATCAGGATGGCGCCATACTGGTTAACTTCCTGTACCGGACCGGTAATGCGGCCGTCATGCCTCTCGCTGATGATCCCGAGGTCCGGAATATTCAGGAAATCCACTATCGTGAGGATATTCACGAGCACCAGCAGGGCGACGAGCCATTTCAGGATACGTTTCGACTGTTCGGCGCTCTTCGGCCCATACAGGTACACGAGCAGGAACAGGAACAGGTCGGCGAACTGGCTCTTCAGCGCAATGAAACTCTGCACGGTGTCGTATTCGCGGTGCAGGCCGAGCAGCACGATCGCGAGCCAGGTGAACGATGCATAGAAGATCAGCAGGGCCCAGGCGAGGTGCACGGGCCACGTCTCCCTGAACGGATCGCGGTCCGTGAGCAGGAACTCGAGTACGAGCACCGTGAACAACACGTACAGCATCGCGTTCTTCAGGCTCAGGCCGGGCGCGAACGACAGGTTCAGGTCGAGCATGATGTCGCTGAGCAGAATGGCGAACAGGCTGACAAGGAGGAACTGGCGCATAGATAGATAAGCCCGCTGACCGTATCAGGACGCGTCGTCTTTGCCAGACGCCTTGCGGCTCGCCTGCAGGAAACCCACGGTCCGCGTGTCGACCTTCCCGGCGTCTTTTGACGTCGCCCGCAGGTGTCCCTTGAGCGCGCTGGCCGGGTTTGCCCAGCGGCGCGCCACGGCCCGCGCCAGCCGCCACCGGTTCAGGGGCTTGCCTGCGGATGCCAGCACCTCGCGGTGGGAATCCCAGAAGGCCTTCCCGGCGCCCGTGCCGACCTTGCGGGCAAGGAAATTGTAGTAGTCGATCAGGTCCCGGTCCTCGGCGCGCCGGAACTCGGCATCGGACAACAGTCCCGGACCGTACTTCTGCAGCATCAGGAAATTCTCCTGGCGGCGCGTATCGAGGCTGTTGGTCAGGGACGTGACCGACTCGTTGTGCCGGCGGGTATAGGTGAGAACCTGCTTGATGAAGCCGAACTGCGTATTCGGTAGTGCGCGCAGGCACGCATCCTTGTCCGCATGCAGGAACTCGTAGCCGAAAAACGGCGTGTGCTGCGAGACCAGCCGGGACCGCATCAGGATCGACGTGGGCGACCCCAGTACGGACGCATTGCGCTGCAGTACGGCCCGGGCAACCTGCCTGCCGTCCATCACAAACGTCTCGGCGCCGGGTCCTTCCGGAGCACCGGGAGGCAGGCAATCGAGTGAAACCTGGTCTTCCTCCAGCCGGTATGCCGAAACCAGCCCGATCTCCGGGCTCGTCTCGGCCAGTTCAACCATGCGGGCGAGACAGTCGGCAAACAGCCAGTCGTCCGCGTGCACGAACTTGATGTACTCGCTGCCGTCGCTGATCGTCCGCAGGGACCGGTTCCAGTTCTCGATGATCCCGACATGCTCGTCGCAGCGCACCACCTTGATTCTTGAATCGGAGGCCGCCGCTTCCTCGGCAATCCTGGCCGTCTCGTCGGTACTCTTGTTGTCGACGATCAGGTACTCGAAATGCCGGTACGTCTGCGCAATGACGCTATCGATGCATTCCTGCAGATATGCCGCGCCGTTGTAGACCGGCGTGATAACAGAAACCAGTGGAGTACTCGACGCCAAAGCGAAAAACCCTTGTCAGCCCGTTTCGCCGCGGTGCGAGACAACTTTTGCCGGGTTGCCCACCGCGATCGAGTTTGCGGGAATATCGTGTGTGACGATGGCTCCGGCCCCGATGATCGCGCCATCCCCGATGGTCACGCCATCCAGGACAATGACGCCGAATCCGATCCAGACACCGTCGCCAATGATTATATCGCCGCGGGATTCGAGTGGCTGTTTCTTTATCAGTTCCCCGGGCTTCGTGCCATGATTGTAAGCGTAGAACGCGCAGTTCGGCGCGATCGCCGTATGTTCTCCTATCGAGATACTGGCGACATAGGCCATCACCTGGGACCGGGGATGCAGGAAGGTATCCTCACCGATTGAAATCGAGCCGCCCTGCCCCGTCTCCAGAACCGAGTCGCGAAGCACAGTTGCTCCCGAACCGAGGGTCACGGGACCTCCTTCAGCGGCCTTGTAGACGATAACCCTGTCCGCAATGAACGATTGCGGGCCGAGTTGCAGTCCGTCGTGATGAATAACGGCTTCCGGGTCAACGTAAGGATTGTCGGTCAGGCGCGCGAGGTAGAACCGGGCCATGTAGGGTGGAGCGAATGCCGCGGCGAGTCGAGTTGCAATCCGACCGGTTGCACTTAGCCCGGCAAAGCGCATCCAGAAGCGTTCCCACCGACGTAACATGTTTGTGAGTATAGCCCCTTGGGGTATAGGCCCGGTCACATCACCGTGACCGGGCTATACGTTGTTGGCTACGGTACTACGATGACGACGTAAGACTGTCGCGGAGCACCGGTCAGGTCGGAATCCGTTCCACCTATTGTCACGCTTCCCGTAACACCGGTCGCCTCGATGACGGTGAACGTGCTGTTAGCAGGGTCGTTCGTCGTCAGGGAGCCCGTTAGTGCAGCCGGTGCAAACGTCTCGGTCGACACCGGCGGACCACCTGCGCCGTCATACGCGATGTATACGGTTACCGGGTTGGCGCCGACATCGAACGACATGAAGTTCGCGTCCTGGTTGGTTCTGTCTGCGTTGTTTTGCGACACCCAGACGCCGTCCGCAAGCTCGGTCGGTACGTTGGTCAGTACGAACGCCTCGTCTCGATAGTACGGGTCGCCAGCTTCAAGCAGGTTCTGCTTGAGCTCGTGAGTGTACGGGTCAAGATCCTCGAGAATGAAGATCGGCGACGCGCACGGAGTGCCGGGGATCGGCGCACCGTTCTGGATCGTGTCGGCCCACAGCGCCGCAACGAACGCATACCCGAGCCCGTTCATGTGGAGTGCATCCTCGAACAGGCTGAACCGGTTGACCGTTGGCGACAGGAAGCACGTCCAGAGGTCAGGGCCCTGCTCGACATTGGCCAGCGGCACCAGGTTATTGATGATGACCTGGTTGTAGCCGTCGATATTGGCATTGCGCTCAGCATAGGTCGGGCTCAGCGGATCGAGATCGAGCGGATCCGTGTAAAGCGGCGCATTGCTGTTGTTGGCGAATACTGGCGGCAGTATGGCCACGTACACCTGATCGCGTCCGGAACCAAGCACGGCATTAATGATCGACGTCATGTCGGCCTGGTACTCGGCCGGCGTCGAAGCCGCGTTAATGACCGCGTCGTTGGTACCCAGCATTAGCAGTGTGCGACTGCCCTTCGGCCTTTGGTTGCGTTCGAGCATCGACGTCAGCCGAAGCAGGCGCGTCTCGCGTGCCCGGTCGCCCGACATTCCTTCGTTGACAACGAGGTTCGGCGCTCCCTGGGCCGTCGTGAGCCGGTCGCTCAGCGGGCCAGTCCAGCCGCTCGCCGAGATCGTCTTGCGATCAGTCAGGTTGAGGTTGTCGCGCGCGAAATTGTCGCGCAGACCGAGCGTCAGGCTGTCACCAATCGCTTCGTACAGATCGCCGGCGCCGGTTGAGCCCAGGTAAACATCGACATTGCGGTCTCGATCGACGCGAGCGCCACCGTCGAGAATCTCGGCCACGATCTCATGATTCACGTTGGCCAGTCGATTCGGACAAACCGCCCTGAATTCACCGGGATTAGTCTCGGTAACCGGGTTGCAGGCCGCGTCGGTCGTGAACTCCAGCGTGACCGCGCCACCCGCCGGAATGTTCCTGGCGATTGCGACGATCTCGATGTCCCTCGGTCCACTCGGTATAACGGTGTTCGCGACTGGTTCCGCGATCACGATTTGAGGACTGGGGTCATTGACGTCGATCGACACATTGTCGAAGCGGATGCCGTCGCGTGCATAGAGTGCAACGCCACCACCGGAGTGATCGGTGTCGTATACGGCAAACAGATCATTACCGTTGACGAATATCTGGATCAACGGGCCGTCGACTTCGACGATCACGGTAACCGGCGATCCGGGCTCGTAGCCGCGCTGGTCCTTGGCCAGCGTGCGCCAGATCGGGTCGCCACCAAGGTCAACACCGGCTTTGCTCTCGAGGCGCGCGAAACCCTTCGACGCATTCATCGAGAACCGGTAGTAATGGTCATCATCCGAGTAGCGGAACATGACGCCGAGGTCTTCGAGACTGCTCGAACGCTGTGTAACGTCGACCTCGAACCGGTAGTTCGTCAGGTTGACGCTGTCCGTCAGGTACGCATACGTGCCGCGATGGTAGCCCTCGTCGAGATCGCCATTGTTACGGTGCGTCTCGTTGTTGTTGACCATGCGGTTCGAAGAAGCATCCCAGGTCGATGCAAACGTCACGTTGTCGTCAACGATCGTCCAGCCATCGAAATTGCCGTCGTTAAAGTTGTCGGAGAACGGCAATGCGAGAGTCGGGTTGATCGTGACAACGACCGTGTCCGCCAGGCTGGGGGCGGCGTCGTTGTCGGTAACGACGAGCTCGAACGTCAGGACTTCGTCCGCGCCTACATTGGGCGCTTCGAACGTCGGCATCGACGGAACAGTCTCGTCCAGTGTCACGGCGGTGCCGCCAACCTGGGTCCACGCGTAATCGACAATGGTTCCATCCGGATCCGAGGACGCGCTGCCGTCAAGGGTCACGGTTTCCAGTGCGCTCGCCGTCTGATCCGCACCGGCGTCAGCCGTCGGCGCTACGTTGGCCTGCACAGTGATAACAACCGTGTCGGCGGCGCTGGGATCGCCGGCGTCGTCGGTCACAACGAGGCTGAACGTCAGGTCTTCGCCCGCAGGCGTATCCGGCGATGTAAACGTCGGCATCGCCGCGGTCCCGTCGCTCAGCGCCACGCCCGTACCACCCGTCTGCGTCCACGCGTAGCTGGCGATCGTGCCGTCGGCGTCCGATGACGCGCTGCCATCCAGCGTTACGGTGACACTCCTGGCCACGGTCTGGTCCGGGCCGGCGTCGGCCGTCGGCGGGGTGTTGGCGGTCACGGTGATGGCCACGGTATCGGCGGCGCTATTGGCGCCATCGTTGTCCGTGACGACCAGGCTGAACGTCAGGGTTTCACCAGCCGGCGTATTGGGCGACGTGAAGGTCGGCGAAGCGACGCTTGCACTGCTGAGCGTCACGGCCGTGCCACCGGTCTGCGACCACGTGTAACCGGCAATCGTGCCGTCACTATCCGAGCCGCTGCCACTGAGCGTCACCATGACATTGCGGTCAACCGTCTGGTCCGGACCCGCGTTCGCGGTCGGCGCTTCATTCCGGTTGCCTCCACCGCCACTGCTGCTGCCGCAGCCACTCAGTACGAGAACGGCGGCGAGGGTGACGAGATTTGTTTTGCTAAACCAATGTGACTTGGACATTTTGAACTTCCCTAAATTAACGCCTGCGCGAGCAGGCTCCGACAATTTCTAAGTGAGAAAAAAATCCCATGTGTGCATGGGCTTTGCGCACGGTTTCGGAACGGAAAAACGCGGCCTGCGTGGCCGTTTCCAAACCGGACGCTGAAAGATGAGAGGAGTTAATGTGGCGCGAACGCATCGTCTTCTTCTATTAACCCGTCTGCTGCGGATTTTGATTTTGTTTTTTCATCCCTGACCCAAGTACGCTGTTATTCACTTCCTGTTATCCGCTACTTACAGAACAAAGATTACGCCCATTCGAGTAATTTGTCCTAGAAAAACGCCCTGAGAAAAATGTGACCTGTGTCACAGTTTTCGATATGTTGCTTTCGAGCAACGTGCTGCAACCTCCTGTCTACGAACGGTATCACGACGCATTTCCGCGCAATGCCGGTGCCGACATAATCCCAAAGTTCCTTCAAAATTATGTTAAACAGATCAGTGAGATAGAGGATCTGTTTCAAGCGCCTCTTGCAATCGAAACCTGCGCCATTCTGGCGGCCGCCTCCGCCCTGCCGGCGGCTGTCCCGGCAGGCAGCCTGAGGATGTCACGGTGGTCTGCACGCTGCACACTGACCGTTCGCTCGCCAGCGACCTCATCGTAGTCGAGTGTCGCGCGGATCTCCGCAGCGTCGGCGCCTGGCGGCAACGGGTAGAGCACCCAGGCGACGAAAGCCGAGCTCGCTTGCGCAATGCCGAACCTGACGACCGGCGCCTCGAACTTCTTGTGGTGGTCTTCCGAGAACCAGCCCTCGATCTCCTCCGCGCTCATCTCGTGATCGGTCAGTGCGTGGATCACGAGCCCCGCCCCGTTCCCCGAGGACCGTATCAGCGCGGCCGTCGGCGACAGCGTTTCGACGACCGCGTCGGGCGCGAGATGAAACAGGAATGCATAGTCGTGGGTATCGCCGGACGCCAAGTGGTCGGCGACAACCCAGTAGTCGGGTTTGGCGAAGACAAAGTCCCGCTGATGGGTAACGCCGGTCGTGACCTGCGCATCAGCGGGACGCAGGATAGCGAACTCGGCGTAGCCCTCGTCGTAGTGTCCCGACGCCGCGTCGATCTCGCCGTCGCTGCGCCAGGCGCCGTGCACAACATCCTCGACTTCCGGCGTCATGTAACGCTCGTTCCAGCGCCGCACCTGGCTGCAGTTATCCACGAGCACGGTGTTGTGACCCTGGGACCCGACGAAGTAATTCCGGAAGGGGTCGTCCCTGGAGTACGTGTAGGAACCCGGATCGACGATGAACTGCGCACCGTACGCGGCCAGTTCGAAACTCAGCTTGTCCTCGTGCCCGTGCGGCCCGCCGTAGGGCCCCGTATCGGCGACGAGGTAGCGCGCGTCCCGGGTCCAGTCCGACCGCATGATGTGCAGGCCGGCGTTCGGGAATGACCGCGAACAGAAATCGGGCGCGGCCCCGCTCTCGCCGGCCGACGCCGCATATACGATGTCGTCCCAGCCCCGCTGCTGCGCCGTCTCGATCAGCCGATCCGCGCCCCAGAGCAGGAACCCATCATTCAGCTGCGGAAATGTCCCGTCCGGGCGGATAACTGCCGCCAGCAATTCGTACATCTTGCGCAACGTGCTGTCGAGGCCATCGATGGCCGCTTCACGCCCACCGCGGCGTAACAAAGCCCGCGTTATCTCGAACTCGATGATCGTCAACCATTGGTATCCCACTGACATTTCGAGGTGCGACCCGTCACGATTGACCTGGGCGTGCAGTTCGTCGACCAGGCGCGCAGCGGCCGCCTCGACCCAGTCCGCCGACCGGTCGAACTCCGGAAATGTCAGGCCGGTCGCGAGCAGTCCGTTGCTTTCCCGAAGCAGGTGATTGCGGTTGGTATAAAACGTTTGCAGGAACTGCCCGTGATCGTAGATCGCACGCAACATCTTCAGTCGGGCCGCAGCGGTAAACGCCGTCGAACTGCTGAAGCAACCGAAACTCGGTATCCAGCTGATCCGCATCCTCAGGCCCGTCTCCATGAGGCGCCAGGAGGCCATGTGCTCGGACTTGTACTTCGGTAACGGGTTGTTCGCGATCCAGTGCTCGAGCTGCGCCACGAAAGCGTGCACATATTTTTCGTCGCCGCTGATGCGGTAGGCCTTGCCCCATAGCGGCCACCAGGCGTGGCGATGCAGCATGAGCAGCCACTCGCGACTGTCGGCCGGGTTATACGACCAGTCGGGCAATCCATCGGCGACAAATCGCGGGCGCAGACCGGAGGGATGGAGGTCGCCGGCCAGGGCGGCATCGGCGCGATCAATAATCTCCTGGTCCGTCATTCTCGTAAGATTGAGGCGCAGGTCCGTCAGTTCGGAAGGCAGTTCGGGCCAGGCGTCACCGGTCCGCCGCGCGAAGTGTTCCAGCAACCCGTCCGCAGAAGCGCCACTGGCAGACGTGAAATCGACCCGTTCGAGAAAAGCGCGATCGTCGAGGCCCTGGACAGAGACGACGCTCGGCCCGAGTCGCCTCGCAAGCGCTGATTGAACACGCCGTAGCACCCGCCGGATCATTGGTTACACCGTGACATCGTCGTCGCCGGCCTCGCGATCGAACTCGCGAAACATCGCAATCGAGTTGCGTATGACCTTGCACAGGTTGTCTGACGCGTAGCGGTCCAGTAGCAGACTGATACGCTCGAGATAGTATTGCCGCCGCGCAAAAGTCAGGTCGACCTCGGTCGCATCGCGCAACTCAGGGTGCCGTTCGCGCACGGCCTTCCCGTAGCTGCTCAGGAAAGTCGCCACGTCTTCCATGAACGTGTCGGTCGCTCGGCCATAATGCCGTTCGACAAACAGAAAGTTAAAAATGTCGTCGTATACGCAGCCCGGCGCGATGCCTTCCCAGTCAATGAAGCGCAGACCGTCGTCGGTCGCGATCGCGTTAACCAGTGAAAAATCGCCGTGCACGGGAACGAGTTTGAGCTGCCCTGCCTGCGACTGCCCGGCCAGCCAGTCGCGCAGCGCATCCATATACGACGCAATCTCGTCAACGTGTTCTGCTGACTGGCCGGACTCCAGCCAGCCCTCGCGAAAGGAGCTCCCCGCAAGCCGGGCGAAATGGGATGAGGCGTCGACCTCCAGAACCGTGTCGGTGGCCACAAGGCCCAGCAAACACTCTTCCACGGCCGGATAGAAATCGGCAATCGCCTTGGCGCCGCGAAACGCAGGGTCGGTTGCATGCGTCCCGCACACGAACTCCTCGCGATACCAGGACATGTCCGGATCCGCATCGATGAACCGGGGCGCGGCAGGCACGTCGGACGCCTGCTGGCTCGCGGCAATCTCCCGCGCCGCCGACGAGTCGGACGTGCCGGGGCTGAACACTTTGGCAACCGTCCGGCGTCCGAGATCAAAGATCTTGCAGCCCCCGTGCACCTGCATGCCGATTTCACCGAACACGGGCATTTCGACGATGTTGTCAGCATGCAAGAGCCCGAGCTTGCTGCGGGCAACCGCCTTTATGGCGCCGCGCGCCGCCTTCACGGGCAACCCGATAGAGGCGAGCTGGTGGCGTTTGTACCCCGGACCAAGCCGCCGAAAAGCGTTCAGCAACGCCTGGTCGAGGCAAACCAGGAACTTACCCGTTTTGAAGTACTGATAAGTCGCCACGCCAGCCGCCTAGGGCAGGACATCGAGCGCGTCGACATTGACGCGGCCGGACCTGGTTCGAATTTCCAGCGTATGCGGTCCGTGCTCGAGGTCCTCGATCACCAACAGGGCTTGCAGCGGTTGCTGCGTGTCCGACCGGCACGACACGGTCCCGGCTGCTACGCCGTCGACCAGGACATCGGCGCTTCCGCACTCTGGCCCGGTGGATCCCAGCCAGCGGATTCCGCCACCGATAAAACGCAACGTCACCGAGTCCCCTGGCCCTGACGACGACGTCTCGGTGAGTGCGCTGAACGATTCGTTGGTGTGCCGTTCCCAATCTCCTTCGAACACGACGACATCGCGCATGTCCTCGTAACGCACCGGGCGCCCAACCGGACGCCATGATGCGCCATCGTCCTGCGAGACGAACAGCGTCTCATCCGAGGCGGCCACGATCGCAAGATCGGAGTCGTGGTATGGCGAGTACTCCAGGTACTCGATCGACGCGTTCGCGACGATCATGCCTGTACCGATCGGCTCGAAACTCTGGCCACGATCGCGCGAACGAAACAGCCCCGCGCCCTTGACGCTGACGACCAGCGTGTCGTTCGTTGCGAATCCGGGTGAAACGGCGATCGCGATGATGGGTGCCGGAGTGACGCCAAAGTCGATGCTGGCCTTGCGCCAGGATTCGCCGCCATCGCGGCTGACGTACAGCCCGTCCGCGGCCGGGCTGCCTGCGAAGACGGTCTGGTCGGCGCTATAGCCGGGCGACATCGCGATGTCTATGTCCCGCCGAAAATCGCCGCGTTCCGGGTTAGCAGACCAGTCGGCGACGAAATCGAGCCCCTGGCTTGCGGCTTCCCAGGTGTCGCCACCGTCATCCGAGCGGATCACGCCCATGCCACGGACGGTCGAGAACATCACCTGTCCCTCATCCGGCTCGATCACCACGGCGCCCATGACCTTGTCGGTACCCGACCAGACGGACTCGACGTCACCCGTCGACGCCGAGTACGACATCAAGCCGTGGTAACGCGTGGCCATCAGCACGGTCCCGAGGTGTTCGCCGTCCAATGCGGCGATGAATGTCGGGTACGTGGGGCCGCGGCCATCGCCGGAACGGAGCCATCCGACCGGAATGCCGATGTTGCCGAGCTTGTTGACGACGCGTTCGCCGAAACCGGGTTGCTGGAGGTTGATACGCCGCCACGACGCACCCCGGTCCTTCGATTCAAGCAGCCTGCGGCTGGCGCCTGCGTAGATGGTGCCGTCCTGTGCAAACGCGGGCGAGAAACTCAGTCCCGACAGCCGCGTCGTCTGCAGCCCGCGGTTGCCGATCGTCCATTCGCCGCCGGTATTCTCGGTGATGTAGAAGCCGCCGCCATACGTCGACAACGCGATAGCGAGCGGCTGGTCGGCGGCGGCTGTCACGGCCATACCCTTGATCTGGTTGAGCGGCAGGGTCTCCTGCTGCTGCCAGGACGACGCTTCGACGTCACCGCGGAACAGCCCGTCGAACGCGCCGAGCCAGATTGTCGCGGTATCCCCGCCTGATGCGATGACGATGTCCCGAAAATGCGGCACGCCCAGCTGGTCCGCCTGCACGTCGCACGACAGGCCCTCATCCCGGACCGACCACGAGTCGCCACCGTCCGATGAAACGTAAACGCCGCCATACCAGGACGTCGCCAGCACCCTTCCCGAATTGCCGGGGACGATAGCAACGGCCGTGATCGACGTGTCTCGCGCGGACTCCTCGCCAGGAAGGCACAGAGCCGGTCCTGCGGACTCCGGCAGGAGCACGCGTTCAAACGAGCGGCCACGATCAATCGACCGGTGCAGGCCGTCGCCAGCCGTACCCGCGAGGATCGTGTCGCCGGCGGCCGCGATGCTCACGATCAGGCCGGCGTCGGCGGACTCGTAAACGATCTCCCACAGCCTGCCGCCATCGTCGGATCGCCAGACGTTGCCGCGCTTGTCGCCCGCGATAATGACCGCACCGCCGGAACCCTCGACTTCGGCAAATGCGGTGACGAGAGCGCTCTCGCTGAGCACCATGCTCCAGCTGTCACCGCCGTCGACGCTACGCCAGGCGCCACCGGATGCCGCTGCCGCGAGCACGCGACCGTCGTCGGCAAAGGCGGGTGAGACCGACAGCTCATGGATGTCGTTGCTGTCGAGACCCGTAACGACCTTGGTCCACGAGTCTCCCTTGTCCATCGTGCGAAAGATGCCGTCGCCCGATGTTGCGACAAACGCTGTGCTGTCGGCGGCATAAGCGGGTGAAACCGCCACGGCTGTGAATTCGTACTGGTTATTGATGCCGTTTACCAGGTTCTTCCACGGCCCGGCCCCGCCTTCAGAGCGGAACAACTGGTCGGTAATCAGAACGTAGGTGTGGCTCTGGCCAGGCCCTGTCGGCGCCGTCGCGATCTCGGTAACGAGATGATGCGGCGAGTGCGCCAGTGCGGTCACGGGCAGCAGGCAAAGACTTGCCGCCACACGCCAGGATGCGCCGCGTTGCCACTTAGTCCGCGTCATGATCCCGCACGACATCGAAGTAGTCGATCGTCACCCTCCCCTCCAGCGCCTCGACGACGATTTCGTGTAATCCGGCGCCAAGTACGCCACTATCGAACACTCTTGCGCCGGTGCTGACTTCGCCGGCGGACAGGTCAACGACCCCGGCCTCCACGCCGTTTATGTAGACCCGGGCCTTGCCGCCACGAGGTCCGCGCTCACCATACCAGCCGATCCGCGTACCCGTGAACCACAGGCTTGCGGTCGCGCCAGTCTGTTCAGTTGCAGTCTGCCTCGACGCGCTAAGACCCGCGTCGAATTCGCGCTGCCAGCGGTCGGAAAACCAGACCGGTCCTTCGTAGTCGCCCCGGAAGTCCTCGTAGCGAACCGGCATCGGCACACGGACCCAGTTTGCTCCCGCGTCCCCCGAGACCCAGAACGACCAGTTGCTGGCAGCGTAAATGACATTGTCCGATTCAAACGTCGGCGAAAATGCCAGGTACTCCGGAACGACGCTCGCTGCCAGCAGGCCGGCGCCGGTCGGAGCGAATGACTGACCGCCATCGGTTGAGAGGAACAGGCCGCGTCCCCGCAGGCTGACAAGCACTGTGCGATCCCTGGCGTAGGCCGGTGACACGGCCAGGCCGGTGACCGGAGCTTCACCGATCGACTCCCAGGTCTCACCAGCATCGGTAGAGCGGAACAGCCCTGCCGCCGATCCGGCGAACACGGTACGGTCCCGCGCGTAATCAGGCGATATAGCCAGCAGCGCATCGCTGATCGCCCGCGACAATGGTGGATCCACGCGGTAATTCGCGCCGCGGCGCACGTGGTGGTCGGCGAAATTTTCGAAACCGTCATTCGACGCCTGCCAGGTGACGGCGCGATCGCGGGTCACGTGAATGCCGGCGCCGCGAAAAGCAGCGAAGACGGTGCCGTCGTTGGCGAAGTCCGGCGAGATCTTCATGTCCGTGGTGTAATCGGTCGGCCCGTTCCAGTCCCGTTGCCAACTCGCGCCGCCATCGTCGGATATCCAGACCCCGGCACGGCGAAAGCCCAGCAGCATCGTCGCGTCGTCCGCGAAATTGGGTGACAGTTCGATATGCATCGGCCATGCTGACGACTCGGCTGGCGGACCGAACAGCTTCGCGCTGGCGCGGGCCAACCATGACTGGTCGGCCAATGGTATGGGCGTCCATGCTCGCCCCGGCCCAGGTGAGGACAACAGCCGCCCCCTGGACAGCGTGTACAGGCTCTCCGGGAGTTCCGCGTCGGACAGGCGCGTGGTCACCAGCCCGGCGTTCATGACGGTCCAGGTCTCGCCTCGGTCGGAGGTCAGGTAGGCGCCGCCGCCGTAGGTCGTTACGAGCAAGTCATGACGCCCGCCCTTATCGCCGGAGATACCCATGCCGCGAACCAGCCATACCGGAAGCGTCTCGAGCGGTACCCAGGTGTTGCCCTGATCGGCGGATCGGAACAGCCCTTCGAAACTGCCGATGAACCAGTCGCTGGCGCTGATCGCGACTTCGCGGAAATGTGGCGTTCCAAACCTGGCATCGTCGGCCTGCTTGTCGCAGCGTAATCCCGCATCCAGCACCTCCCACGATGCGCCATCATCGCCCGATGCGTACAGGGCGTCGCTCCAGGTTGTGAACAGGATGCGTGCACCGTCCGTGGCGATATCGCGAACCTCGCGGTTCAGTTTGGCGCCACAGTTCACCGAACTGCGTGGCCAACGCTGATCCAGCCGCTGTGTGATCTCGCCATCGACCGACATTCTCACGAGACCTGACTCAGCTGTACCAACCAGCAGGCCGCCACGCCCTGCTTCACTACGCAGCACCGTGATGGCGCCCAACGTATCGACGTTCGCAATACGCCGCCAGTCGCGCAGACCGGGGCCACTGCGCCAGAGCCCACCCCTCGAGTCGCCGGCGAACAGCGTGGTCTCACCCTCGATGTCCATGTGCGCGAGCGCGGTAACCTGGACGTCGTCGGACAGGACCCGGAACCAGTCGGCGCCACCCGCGGGGCTCAGGAACAGGCCCCGCCAGGATCCAGCGGCGAGCACGTAAGCGCCGGCATCGCCGTGCACAACGTGCAGTTTGCCGATGTCGTACCGCGTCAGTCCGGCATTGAAGCGCTGCCAGGTATTGCCCCGGTCGGCAGACCGGAACACACCATCACCCGCCGACGCGACGAAAACGCTACCGTCCGCCGCGAAGTTCGCTGAAACCGCGATATCGGTCAGGATGTGAGGCGTGTCGATACCGTTGACCAGCGGCTGCCACGTGCCGGCGCGGTCCGTCGATCGCAACAGGTAATTGTGTACCAGGACGAACAGCGTCGTGTCATTCGCGTAATCCGACGAAATCTCGAGGTCGTCGATAACGTGGTGCGGTGAATGCGCGAATGCGGGAACCGCCAGTCCGAGCGCGGCCGCCAATACGAGGGCGAGGCTTTGCTTAAGCCCCATCCGCATGGCGCAGCCACTTGTCTTTTGCGTCCCTGATTTCATCCTGGCTGTAGAAAGTCCGCATGTAATCGGAATCGTACAACTTTGCCGCATAGCCCGAGTCGATCACAACGTGCTTCTTGAACGCATCATAAAGCGGCGCATAGACCTTTTTGGCGCCGATGTTGCTGTTGATGAGTTCGAAGTCCTCTATCCCCAGGAATTCCTGCATCGCGGGTTTCACGACATCGGCGAGGCTCTCGAGCCGGATGACCAGCAACTCGACCCGGCCCTCTTTGTAGATTTGGTAGCCCTTGTCGATCGGGAAGCCCGAACCGATGACGTCGATGCCGAAGATGTCGCGAATCTCCCGGTAGAAAAACTTCACGGGCGAATCATGCGTCGCGCGCGTAAAGAACAGTTCGGCCAGCCGGCCCACATCGTCGATGGTCACGACGGTCGGTTCGATCCCGTAGTAGTCGGATGTGATCTCGTAGTCCGTGCCGTTGTCGTGAAGCACCACGTCGAGATTCTCGAAGAATGCCGAGATGTTGCGCCCGACCGGTTCACGAGTGAGCGTGATCAGTTTCCAGGTACGTTTCTCCGGGTCGTTGCGGTACATCTTCAACAGGAACTGGTTCAGCCATGGCCGGAGCAGGTAGGCGTAGCGTTCGGTGCGGAAGAACTTGCGGCGCTGCCTTTCGGTTTGGGCCGTGCGTTCTTCCGACAGGAAATGGCTGTGGTAAACGGGCCGGTCCAGGTCCAGCGCCTCGAGCCCGGCCTGCACCGACTTGGAACCGACCTTGCCCATCTGCAAGAGCAGTACCGGCCCCTGCCCGTGACGCAGGTACGCCCGCTTCATGCGCCACATATAGCGGGCCTTGGCCGTCGGATAGAACCGGTCCAGCGGCTGCAGCAACGCTTTTGCCAGTGCCCGAACCGCCATGGCGCTACCCGCTTGCCGCGTCGTCGGCGGGCTGGTAGTCCGTGGTCCAGTCGAGCTTCGGCCGGACGGCGCCGGCAAGCCGGCCAACCCATGCGCCGCGCGCCGAGTCGCCTTCCATCTTGTCAATGACGTTAAACGCGACCGCATCGCCGATCTGGATCGGGCGGTACTTGCGGTGCGCCGTGCGCATCGCGACGAGCACATACACCATGCCCTCGCTCAACAGGTTGCCGGGTACCCACGCCGTACTGGTGTAACGCCCGGGCCGGCGTGGCTCCGTGTGCCACTTCGTATCCTGGTCGATCGTCGAGAACACGATGACGCCCTCCTCGTTGGTCAGGCGGAAATACGGCAGCAGGACCTGGTCGTTGGACAGCACGTCGTATTCCACGACAAGCCCGACCGGGTTGCGGATATCGACACCCTCCACCACGGCGCCTTGCGTGTCGATCACACGAATCGAGCGGAGCCGCACCGAGTCGTCGCCGGGCGCATCGTTGATATCGGGCCACTCGCGCGATGCGGCCGTGCCCATGCCGGAGGAAAGGTACGTGCTGACAATCGAATGCGCATCACTGTCGCCGATGATAGAACCGTTCGACAGCAGGATGCCGCGCGTGCACAGCCGCGTGACGGCCGCCATGTTGTGCGACACAAACAGGACCGTGCGGCCCTCCTTGCCGACGTCCTCCATCTTGTTGAGGCACTTTTTCTGGAATTCTGCGTCGCCGACAGCCAGCACTTCGTCGATAATCAGGATCTCGGGTTCGAGGTGCGCAGCCACGGCAAACGCCAGCCGCACTCGCATGCCCATCGAATAGCGCTTGACGGGCGTCTCGAGGAATTTCTCGACGCCCGCAAATTCGACAATCTCGTCGAACTTGGCATCGACTTCCTTCTTGCGCATGCCGAGAATCGTGCCGTTGAGGTAGACGTTCTCGCTGCCGGTCAGTTCCGGGTGAAACCCGGTACCCACTTCGAGCAGACTGCTTACCCTGCCGCGAATCCTGATCGTCCCGAACGTCGGCGGCGTGATATTGGAGAGCACCTTGAGCAAGGTCGATTTACCGGCGCCGTTGACGCCGACGATGCCGACGACTTCACCCTGTTCGACGTCGAATGTCACATCCTTCAATGCCCACAGGACGTCGCCACCAGTATAGCTGTCAGACAGCTCTTCGTCCGAAAAACTGTAGAGCGAATGGTACTTTCGATAGTTGCTGAACGGGCTGCGCAGGAAGTCGATCATCGCGCGGCCGATCGAATCATTGGTATCGCCCTTGAGGCCAATGCGGTAGACCTTGCTGAGGTCTTCGACTGAGATCGCTTTCTTCGCCATCAGATTACGTCCACGAACACCTTTTCCATGCGGCGGAAGTAGATCGCACCGCTCAGGAATACCAGCACTGACGTAAACAGCCCCGGAATAATGAATTGCCACTCAATCGGCGTACCGAGCAGCGCAGATCGGAAGCCCTCGATGACCGCGACGATCGGGTTGAACGAGTACCAGAAGCGGATGTTTTCCGGTATCGCGCTCGCCGTATAGAGAATTGGCGCCGAGTAAATCAGCAGCTTGATCAGGAAGCCCATCGCGAACTTCACGTCGCGATAGCGTATCGCCAGCGCTGCCAGCCACATGCCGATACCCGTCGGCACCAGCATCATCGCTGCGATCAGCAGCGGCAGCAACAACAGGTTCCACGTCGGCGTCACCTGGTAATAGAACATCACCAGCACGAGGATGATCAGGGAAATACTTAAGTCGACGAGCTTCGCCAGTATGGGTGTCAGCGGATACAGCACTCTCGGGAAATAGATCTTTCCGAGTATCTGCTTGCCAGCCACGAGACTCTGACTTGCCGCCGTCATGGCCTCAGACATGTACGTCCATGGAATGATCGCAACGGTCGAAAACAGCACGTAGGGAATGCCATCGGTCTCGATGTTCGCCACCTTGCCGAAAATGACGGAGAACACGACGATCTGGACAGCCGGATTGAGAATGGCCCAGGCGAATCCGAGAACCGTCTGTGCGTAGAGAACCTTGATGTCGCGCCAGACAAGAAAGTAAAACAGGTCCCGGTAGCGGCGCAGCTCGGCAAAATCGAAGATCTTCCAGCCGCGCTCCGCGGAAATCGTCGTAACGAGATCTTCCGGTGCGACGTCCTTCACGAGGCGCCTCCCCCGAAGAACATCTCGTCCTGCTCGCGCCGCAAGCGGTCGCACAGCCTTCCCTCGGGGAATTCGAGGTCGGCGTAGCTGATCGCCGTGTCCTTCGCGACATCGTTTTTGAGTTTGCAGCCCTCGACGAGGCTCATGGGCACGAGGTTGCCCTCCCGGGCTACGTCGATGTTGTCGACCATGCCGTAGCAATGGAAGCCACCGATGCCGTCGAGCACTTCACCGGCCCGAAGATCCGTCTTCGCCATCGTCACGACGTCGGCCACGGGTGCGCCCAGCGGTGACGTCGCGGCATCCTGGAACAACACGGCCCGCGCGACCGTGAGCGGCGACTCGAGATGCGGCAGGTGATACGGCACGTAGAACGTGTAGTACGGGCCATCGCCCATCTTGAGATAGTTCGCGTACTGCTGCAGCACAGGCTCGTCGTTGTAACCGATCACGAACACGCCCGGCCCCGGCTCGGCGCCGAGGATGAAATCGACGATGCCGCCGCTCGAGAGCTCATCCTCGCTGAAACAGTCGATCGCCTCGGTCACGTGCTTGCACTCCGGCCCTTTCATACCGCGCACCGACACGCCGAAGCCGGTCGCGTTGGCGACAACCGCCATCTCCATCGAGATCTTGGTGCCGTCGGCGAACGAGGTAATCATCTTGACGCCCTGCTTGTGCGCGTCGGCAAAACCCTGTTGCGTCTCCGGCGTGCGGTAGTGGTCCTGCAGGCCCTTGATGTTGCCGGCGAGCACGGGCTGGTAACCGATCGTCTCGACCCAGCGGAACAGGTTCATGACGACGCCCGGCTGGTCGCCGTCGACATTCGTCACGACGACGCCGGCTTGGTCCGCATACTTCTTGAGCAACGGTCCCACGACGGCATCGAGTTCGGCGTTCATGAGCACGAGGTGCTTGCCGTTCTCGATGGCTTTCATCGAGATCTCCGCACCGAACTCGACCTCGCCGGTCGCCTCGACGATGGCGTCGATGTTGCCGGCCTCACACAGCAGCATCGGATCGCTGCAATAGACGTAACGATCGTTCTCGATGGCCGCCTCGATATCGGCCGCCGTCTTCGCTTCGCTGAAATCGTCGATACCGCACTGCTCCAGCGCCAGCTGCGCCTTCTCGGGCGTGCGGTTGTAGATCGCCCCGACGCGCATGCCCGGGATGGCCTTCTCGATGGTCAGGGCCATCCCGCGGCCCATGTAGCCGGCGCCGACGATGCCGACCTGGATCGGGCGGCCCTCTGCCTGGCGCTTCTTCAGTGCTGTATCGACAATGATCATGAGGCTTCGGCGAGCGGCTCCGGTGAGGTGGAGACGGACAGCCCGATGCCTTCGTAACGCGGCACCGCGTCCTTGTCGATCATGCGGCGCCCGTCGATCAGCAGCGGCGCGACGTCCATGCCGTTGATGATGATCGGCAGGTCTTCGAATTCCTCCCAGCGCGTCACGAGCACGACTGCATCCGAGCCTTTAACCGCATCGACCACGGTATCGGCGTAGGTCATCGAAACGTCGGCGAACAGCTTCTGCGCTTCCTCGGCCGCGATCGGATCGTACGCCGTAATTGCCGCGCCGGCTTCGGCAAGCGCCTCGACGATCGGAATCGACGGCGACTCGCGCATGTCATCGGTGCCGGGTTTGAAGGCCAGGCCAAGCACCGTGACCTTGCGTCCCTTGAGCGAGTCGAAGTGCTTCTTGAGCAACTCGATCAGCAGCAGCGGCTGGGTCTTGTTGATGCCGACGACCGACTTGAGAATGTCCATGTTCTCACCAGCCGACTCGCCGTGCGCGATCAGCGCCTTGACGTCCTTCGGGAAGCAGCTGCCGCCGAACCCGCAACCGGCCTCGATGTAGGTCGCGATGCCCGGCACGACGCGGTCGCCGTTGTCCATGATCGGGCTGACACGCCGGTCAAGGTGCACGCCGCGCATCACGTCCACGATGTCGATGTCGCCGAGGCTGGCACACAGGTTACCCATTTCGTTGGAGAACGAGATCATCGTCGCCAGCAGCGAATTCGCCGTGTACTTGATCATCTCGGCCGTCTTGTTCGTCGTGCGGACCTTGTCCGTGTCCGGGAACACGGCATACAGCTCGTCCATGATGTCGAGCGTCCTGTTGTCGGTACCGCCGTAGACGATCCGGTCCGGATCCATGAAGTCGCCAATCGCGGCGCCCTCGCGCAGGAACTCGGGGTTCATGCTGACGCCGAAGTCGCGGCCAGCGACCTTGCCCGATGCCTTCTCGACGATGGGCAGCACGACGTTGTCGCTGGTACCGGGCACGACCGTGCTCTTGACGACGACCGTGTGAAACTCGGCCTTGTCGCGCAGTGCCTCGCCGATAGCCTCGCTGGCGGACTCGATGAAGCTGACGTCGATGGCGCTGCCGTCAAACGGCGTGCCGACGGCGATGATGGTCAGGCTCGTGCGCGCGACGGCGTCGGCCAGGTCGGTCGTTGCGGACAGTCTCTTGCCAACGTTGCGCTGCAACAGCTCGTCGAGCCCTTCCTCATGGATCGGACTGTCTCAGGAGTTGATGCGCTCCACCTTGTCGGCGTCGATGTCGACACAGATGACGCTGTGCCCCTTCTCCGCCAGGCAAACACCGCTGACCAGACCCACATAACCTGTACCTACTACCGA
>JAAUYE010225424.1_pt1 | contig 42179 bp, 68 predicted proteins | sample 7278081 | NCBI WGS metagenome assembly JAAUYE01 (sample SAMN14350131, study PRJNA611818) | marine sediment metagenome | isolation source: surface marine sediment (0.6m) | place: French Polynesia: Moorea | collected 2018-08
AGCACACCAGAATCAAAAGTAGTAGTGACTTCAACATCTTTCACCTCCTAGTCGATGTTCTGGGGGTCCCAAATAGGCCGCTTAACCATCTCTGTTTCGAGCATCCCACTCCACACCATTGGGGTGCGCCGTTGGATGTCGCGTGTAACGCTTTCCCAACGCTGCGCCCCAATATTCATGGCTACCTTCCAATCTCCAGAGGCAGCTAAGTCCGAGGCCAATCCTATGTAATAGCGCATTACCGACTCCCAATGATTGCGCTGTTCGGCCGTGCGATAGACTGTGTGGTAATCAAACCGGCTGAATCCTACAGCTGTTTGTACAGCCTCAAGCAAAACGCCCTGGGTGTTGTGTTCCACACTCAACAGCCAATCATAAACGTTGACTTGTACTGAGGGGTCATAGGTTTGCCAGTAACGCTGCCCGATGCAAACATCGGTGCTTTTGCGTTCAACCACTAACCTTTTGCCTGTGTTCCTATCGCGGACGATTTGGTCGAAATTTCCTACAACGTAATAGTCGTCGACAAGGTGTCGGCAGAGTTGAGTGGGGTTTTCGAACACAGGCTTGTAAAATTCGTAGTCCCCGTGCTCATCGTCATACCAAACAATAGAGCGGATGAGTGTGCTTAGATTCTTCTTGTTGTGTTTGCGCTTGTTCTCCGCAGCTACCGCATCTAGTCCGACTTTTTTTGCATGTGCTATGGCAAAGGCGACAGTCGATTCAATGGCCTGTAGCCGGTCTACTCTCGAGCGGGCTAGGTGATAGTGGGCCATTGATTTATCCCACGCGGTGCCCCACAGTAGGTCTATGGAAGGCTCCAGTGAGCGGTAGCCCTGCACATACTTCCAGTAATAGCTCAGGGGGTCACACATGAACGCTGCCAACGTCGTGGCGTCCCACACAAGGCGGAGCTCAGGATTTTTTTCGCTAAAGACGTTCACGAGTTATCGCTTTCCCTCTGTTCTTTGCGCTCTTGGCGCTGTTCCTCAGCTTCGATGTAAGCATGCCGTTTAACGCGCCACGCCTGGACCATCGTGCGAATTGTCTCCTCATCCACGTCATCAGCCTGGAGGCGTTTCCAACACAAAAAGAGGGCTGCATCAGCCTTGTCAGCCAGTTCCTGCAGCGGACTTTTTTCAGTCTTTTTGGCCATGCGCTTTTCTCTGTTGGTCAATCCAGCGTGCGACGATTCTGCGAATCACTGCGTTGTAGTTATCGGGGTATTGTTCCTTCAAATACTCGAAATCCTCGCGGTATAGGCGCACTCCAATCTTGTGCAGGGCGCCGCGATTTTTGTGTTCGGTTGTTCTTACGGTCATAATTTTTTAAAAAGTGGGGAGCTATTAAGCTCCCCAAATCGTGGGAGGAGAATCATCCCTCGTGCGCACCCCCGGAATGGTGGGGAAAGGGACTGCAGCGGCGCACTCGCTTTCCATTATCATTATACCTACTTGTCGCAACTTGTCAACCCATTGAGTTCTTTTTCTATCTCTAGCCGCGTTTTTGTCTTCAGAACCAACGCCTCTTCTGCGGCGCATTCAATAAGCCGTTCCATTTTCCGGCAGAGCCAATACTCACTCGAATTAGTATCGAGTACCAAGGAGGCTCCAACGCACCAGCTGCGCGCAGTGTTCAAATCCTGAAATAGCCAATTAACCAACTGATGGTTTCTCGCCGGGTCTATGTGCACCGCGTGTATAGCGGTTTCCCAAATCGATAGCAATCCAGCTAATTGTCTATTCATATCATTATCCTCCTTTCCCAAAAACCTTCTCTATTTCTGCGGTAGCGGCTGCGTTCGGGCGGTTCCACGTAAACAAGCTTGTTGGAGAACTCGTTGCGGTGAATGATGTAATGGTCGTGAGCTTTGTCATACTCCAACGTAAAGGCTCCGTATCGGGCTCCAGGAGTGTCACTAAGAAATACGTCGTGGTGGCTGTAGTTGGATTTGGCGGGATAAGCGCAGCGGAACCAGCGCCCCTCTATGGGCAGCGATTGGCCTATCTTCATCAGCTTCATGTATTCCTCGACGTAGCCACGATAATTGCGCATCTCGGAAATGACATCATCTATAACATCGACTTGTTCAGTAGTTTCTGTGCTGCCTATATTCATGTCCCTATAGCTCCTCTGAATCAACGAGACTGTAGTTTATTTTCCAATCGACCGGTTTGTTAAGGCGCTTTATCAACTTATGCGCTTTTTCAATGGCATGCTGCAGGTCTTTGCCGCAGGTGTTGTAGTTTCTAGATCCTCCAGGACCGTTAATCACCATCGTATAAGGTAGTTGTGGATTATTATTAGGTTCTACGTCCTGTAGCCAATACTTCTTCATCGGTGCAGCCTTCTGTTTCTGTTGTTACTAGTATCGCCCTCGCTGCGCAAAGCTTTAATGTCCGTGGAGACTACGCCCGCCGTGTAGAACAATGCGAGGACTGCAACTATAAGAGCCAGCCAAACAAATATAATTAATATCTCCATAGTCGTGATTCCTGTTAGTAATATCCATATCCGTCGCCGTATCCGTGGCCGTCTCCGTCTCCTAAGCTGTAGCCGTATCCGTGGCCGTAACCGCAGCCGTCGCCGTAGCTGTAGCCGTAGCCGGCGCCGTAGCCTTCGCCGTCTCCGTAACCGTAGCCGTAGCTGTAGCCTTCGCCGTCTCCGTAGCTGGCGCCGGCGCCGTAGCTGTCGCCGGAACTTTCGTTATTCACGGCCATTGCCATATTATCCATATCCGTAGCCGTAGCCGTATCCGGAGCCGTAGCCGGCGCCGTAGTCTTCGCCGTAGCCGGCGCCGTAGCCGTAGCCGTATCCGTAGCCGTATCCGGAGCCGTAGTCGGCGCCGTAGCCGTCGCCTCGGCCGTTTCCGTATCCGTAGCTGTAGCCTTCGCCGTAGTCGTCGCCGTAGCCGGCGCCGTGGCCGTGGCCGTATCCGTAGCTGTAGCCTTCGCCGTATTCGTAGCTGTCGCCAGCGCCGGAACTTTCGTTATTCACAGTCATCGCCATAGTCGTCCTGTGGACAGCCGTAGCCTTTCCACCCTTCTTCATTGACTCTATAAGAGAAAATTATCTGATTGGCGAAAACTTCAACGTCACCAACTTCCCCAAGAATTGTATTTTTTGTTGGGCCTTTGATTAATTCGGCAATGTGTTTTTCTGTCCCCCAACGTATAATGCATCTGGCGTCCCTTATAGTCAGGACTCTGTCAGGCGAATGGATGTTTATATATCCCACAAAGGTTAAGCCGCGGTTGTCAACTGAGGTGATGCGCAGTTGTTCTCCCGGATTAGCGTCCTTGACTGGAACATAATCGACTCCATCAACAATGATTTTCGACATGATTCAATTTCTCCGTATGTTTTTACGTGGATTGCGGTTAAGCGGCGCCAAGCGCTAACAAAATCGAATTGGTCATGCTTTTAACCTTCTCGCCGCTTCCTGAATGGCAGCGACCCGCAGACTAGGGCCGCTACTATAAAGAATAGTTTCCTTCAGAACGGGATAAGGCATCTCTTCCACCGTCAAGCGGAAGAGTGCAGCTATTTGTTGTTCGATGGGTTGGGCGTCCATTATTGCACCTATTGCCGGCCGGAGCGCTACACAGATAACCGCCTGGATGCGTTGATGCGCTGCCGGCTGGCTCTAGTACTACTAGACTGCAAAAATCGAGAAGAGATAGTTCTCGTCACCCTGGAACTCGAAGGCGCTGGTGCGAGACAGGAACCAATCATCTATATATGAGTCCTGACCGTACTGTTGCAGCTTGAGCGCCAGTGCTGCGCGGGCAGCGTTGAAGTTGGGGAAGGTGTGTCCCTCGACGAACATGTCATACTCGGTATTGCGGATAACTACTCGGTGTTTCATGGTGGTGTCCCTGTCAGTTGGTGTTACTAGTTATATCGGCCTGGCCGCCGGGAACTTTAGTATCCTAGCCACTCGGCCAGCTGAGGCGCGGTCCAGTCGGTTACGTCGACAAAGCGGCATCCCCAACTGGGCGCGTACACACCAGGCTCGACATAAGAATCGAGTGCTTTGACGCGTCCTTTTACTGTACGGTGTATAACACCGTGCTGGTCCAGCACTTTGGTGAGCTCGCGCGGGGTGAGTCTCGTGTCCAGGTATGCCATGTCTATGTTCCTCTAGTCCAGCTTCTCTTGATGTTGATGTAATCATAGGTCAGTAGTGGGCACTTGTCTATACAAGTCACCATTTAATATTTCTATGGAGACTAGGCGCGGCGATAGACTATGCTTATCATAAGTCCGGTCCACAATCATGAGGTATAACAATGGCTAATGTTAGGATGCCCCGCTCACAACTCACCTTCAGCCAACAAGGCCAAGTGCGCGCCAACTTAATGCGCTCCGCCTCAGCTATAGCTTCTCAACTGCAGGAGTACATCGAGGCCGGCTTCATCACAGTAGCGGGTAAAGAGGTGACAATGACTACCGAGCGGCTGCAGGCCTACCGGCTGGTGCTCAGTAAAACCGTACCGGACCTCAGTAGCACCGAAATTACCCACAAGTCCGGACTCGAAGGGATGGACTCGGGGCAGCTCGTCACTCGGCTGGCTCAGTTGGCCCAGGCTCGGCCGGAGCTTCGCGAGAAACTGTACGAGGCTCTGGGCGGACGTCTGATTGAGGTGGGTCCTGCGGGGGCCACGGAAGTCCACGATGCCGGGCGTAGTCCCAAGCCAGCTGCCGGGCCGTCCCCGAATGATTCTTCGTCGGGTAGCCCAGCTGTTGAGCTATCTTGAGCCACGACAGACCAGCTGCGCGGAACTCATAGGCCCGCTGATTTTTGCGGGGCTGCCCCGGGGCTTGGCCGTCGGGGGCACAGCGCAGGGGTTTGCCGCAGTGGGGGCAGACGGGGATGTCAGACATTCGGAAGTTCTCCACGATTGGCTTCTAGAAGAAAGGAATAGAAAAAAAACGCTGCACGCCCGTTCCTCTTCGTTCGCTCCAAAATATAAATCATAGCTACCTCAAGTGCAACCGGGTGCAGACCGTAGGATTAGCAATCCCCTGTGCCGGCCTTTGTTTCTGCGGTTCTGCAGCCAGCGGACCGGTGAAAGTAGACGCTCAGTAGACTCTCCGTTTCTCTTTCTTATTCCTCCACCTTCCATGCAGCCGCGCTCCCCCCTAAGGGGGGGGGAGCGCTGCAGGTCTGCAGATGGGATAGGCGCATGCAGCACATGCAGCCATCTGCAGCATTCTTATTTCTATGGAAATCAACTACTTAGTTCAAGGTGCGCACGTGTGCGCTTTTGCTCTGCATGCGGACAGTGCATGCGTGCGCACCCGCGAGCGCAGTCGTGTGCACCTCTGCAGGTCTGCAGGTGCTCTGCATGCCCCCTCAGAATTCTCACCCCTACCCCCGGGACCCCCCTTTTAAAGAGGAGGAAGCTGCCGCTATCCGCCTTACATATTCTGCGAGAGGGCTTGACAAAATGTATAACAGAAGGTATAGTGAACAGCATGAGTCAGCCGAAGGAGGTCCCCGAGATGGAAACAACCGAAAGCAAATCCCCGCACCTGAGTTTCATTGAAGTCATCGGCCCCAATTCGGGAGTATTTGGGACTACTCGAGCGAAAGCGTTCTGGGTTCTCGAGGGTTGCCTTTACATAGTCGACGACCGCGGCCCCATAGTGGTCTTTGCGCCCGGACAATGGTTTAGTGTGAAGCCAAGTTACGAAAAGTAGAAAGGGGCGCCCGCAATGGACAAAGATACGGCAGCCGCGCTCGAATTGTCGATAGACCATTGGATGCGTCTCGTGGCTCTCGCCAAACGAGGCTCTCCCAAAAGTTTCTGGGCCGAAGGATTGCGCTCCGATACTTGTGCGCTCTGTACTTTGTACATCTCACCGACCGCAAAATGCCGAGGCCTCGACGATGAGGAGGAAGAGTTACAAGATTGCATCGGCTGTCCCGTCCAGAACAAAACAAGAAAAAGGTACTGCGAAGGTACACCATATCTGGAGGTGTATAAGGCAGCACTCCTTTGGGAAGACGCTTTTTATGCAAAAGAGGGACAGCCGAAAGCGCGCGAAACGTTGGTATATCACTGCGAGAGCGAATTGGAATTTTTGAAAAGTTTGCGAGAAATCCCCCAGCCAAAAAAAGTAACAGGGGGTGGAGGAGGGGGACCCCGCCGAAGGTGGGAACTCGACTAAAACCGGAGGAAATCATGAATTACAAGAATCACGAGTTTAATTGGATTGAGGAGTATCTCGAAGGCCGCGCCGAGCTGGAAGCTTCGACTTGGGCCGCCAGTGAGCAATCAAAGCGGGAAGCGCTGCGCAATGCTATATTGAAAGAAAAAGCACAGGCGAATAATACACCCACGCCAATTCCCCCCGAAAGAGTAATAGCCAGCGCTGCGCAAACCAAAATGTTGCTCGAAGATTACTTGGATTCACTTTTATCCAGCAACAATAAAGGAGGACCCGAACCTGTAAACTAAAGACACTGCGTGTTTGGAAATAGCCTAGACACCTCCCACGCCCCTCCCGGGAGGCTAAAGATAGGGAGGGGAATAACAACGAAGAGGAAGAAGGAAAAATGAGAAAAACACTTGTACTTTTAGCTTTGGCCGTGCTGCCGCTGGCTGGGTTTGCTGATGTCGTTATTGACCTGAGAACCAGCAGCTGCACATTTCAGTGGGGTTTGAACTCGCAGGCTGACCACAACACCAATGCCTGTGCGATTCTCACCGGCAGTGGAGATGGGTCGACAGAAGCCCAGGGCAAAGGACAGGTCAACGAAGTTGACCGGCGCCTTGTGAAGTTCGATGTTGGCGGCAACAACCACTACGTTGTTCAGATGCCGTGCAGCCAGTACTTCGACGTTATTGGAAAGTACATAGACCGCAGCGGACAGACGGCCAGTACTTATAACTGCACCCAGAGAATCGAGTACATCGGTTTTGCTAATGGGCGCACTGGCGGCACCGTAAAGTTTGCTATCAAGCTTTTCAACCTGTCTAGATAAAGGCAACCAATCTCCCGCGCATCCCCCGGGAGTCAGAAATAGGGGATTCAAGGAGCGAAGATGGGAAATCAGCAAGAAAAGAAGCTTATAGAGATGCGCCAACTTTTGACGATGGTTGCCGAGGCGTTGGACGCCGGCACCGCCGAAGTGGAGCGTAATTACGTTAGACTCCGCATCGAAAAGTGGTTGGATGATAACAAGCCGATGTCATATTCGGACGCAATCAGGAAATGGAAGTGACCGGCAATCTGCGTCTTGGCCGCAGCCGTCCAGCGGATTCCCCTGTCCCTCAACCTACGGCCAGGGTGCAGATTGGCGGCCACTGAACCGCCGCATGCCCAAATGGAAAAAGGAGATAGGAAAATGAGATTAGCGTTGATTGTGCTTTTGGCAGCTCCACTAGCGGTTTTTGCAGACAATCGGCTTGAGGTCGGTAACGCCAATGGTGGCGGACACTGCCACGTTGTTTGGGACCAAGATAACCAGGACAACGAGCACAAGCTCAACTGCCAAGTATTTTCGATACAGCATCCCGACGGCACCTATACGGCAACCGCTAAGGATGTGTGGTACGACATCGAACGGTCATTGGTGGATGCGCCGCTGCCCGCAGCTCACAAATTTAATGTTGTTTATGAGTCGAACTGCACCGAAACCGCTGGCACATTTCAAGACGATGATGGGAATGCCTACACCAGCAACGATTGCACTGCGGCTGTTACATACAAGGCGCGTCCCCGGCAGGTCCGTGCAGGCAGAGTAACTGTTATTTATGAACTGACTATCCGCCGCGCGGCTGCAGCCGCCGCTGCCGGCGCTCCGGTGAGCGCAGCTGGCACCTCAGTGATGTTCAGATAAGGAGGTAAAGGTGATTCCAGCACTACTGACGTTTTTCGGCTTCTGTTGTGCGTTGTGGTGCTGGAGCGCCGAAAAAATAAAAGGGGAGGATGAATACGATGACTAAAAGGAGAGACGAAGTGACTAACGAGGAACTGTTAGGGACCCTGTTTTATGCGATTCTGGTGCCTACCTTGACCCTACTGTTGGTAGGTGCGCCAGCCCTTCTGTTGAAGTTGGTAGGATTGTGAACAGAAGGAGACGGTGCGAGGTGTGTAGCCGGGAATTACCGTTTCCGGTCAAACCTCTCGTGCCTTGGGACATAGTTACCTGTGGGTTGCCGCGCTGCCAAGAGCATGCGCTGGTAGAGGAACGACGGCGCCATCTGGATTGGAAGGACCAGATGCGAAGTGACTGGAATGAGTGATGGGTAGAAGTAATTTAACAGCCAACGACCTCTCATGTATGCTAGCTAGCATTGGACTGGTGCAGGAAGACTTCGCACAGCTCTTAGGCGTGCGCCAGGCTACTGTCAGCCGGTGGTTGAACGGCAAAGTGGCGGTGCCGGGTTACGTGGAGGCGTGGTTTCGCGAAGCTCATCCGGAGATGTTCAAGAAAGATGACTGATAAAGAATACAAGGGCTTTCTGGTCGTCAATAGGAGCTATAGAGTCCGCTGCCTGAATTGTGGCTTCGTCGGCAAGGCCAATCTTGGCGATGAGCCTATTCAAGACCCCGATGCGGGCTACGCGGATTGGTGCCCTGTCTGCAATTGTGCAGCACTCGTGGCTAACCGGAGGAAAGATGACCAGTCCTAAAGCCAAGCCTCTGAAGAAAGGCGAGACAATTGAACTCGATTGCGGCCGTTTGGTCGTGCGGAGGTTGCAAAATGGCGAGTATGTGGGAATGCGCGTCTCGCGATTTGAATTCGCGCGAGGGAACAACCGCAACAAAATCGAGATGTGGCACGAGACGTTGGAGGCGACGGAGCGGCGGGCTCGGGCCGGCCTACTGGACGAGAAACACTACAACCCGCCCGTCTTAGCCGTAGAGCGTGAAGCTTGGAAGTTGGCTCGATATTGGATGACGCGGAGGTGGACATGCGGTTCCTGTTGAAAAAGCCTAAAGCAGTCTTGTTCGAATACGACGGCATTGAAGAACGAAATTCTGGCGGAATAGACAAGGAATTGGCGTGATGGCGAACAACAGAATGTGGTTAGTACATCGTCCTACTGGGCTTGCAGTTTTGTTGGGAAAAAGGATGTTGCGCGGCTGGTATCGGCCGCCCAGTCGAGAACATTTGAGCGAATTCTATGAATTTCTCGACGAATACGAAAATGCGCAGGATGATTTTGTGATTGCGTTGGAGGACCCAACCGAAAGTTCTTGTGCAGGTGTAGAATGCTATTTCGGTGTGAATTCAGACGGGTTTCAACGGTTAAAGCTCAAGAAGTGAGAAACCAACCAATACTTGTGAAGTATCCGCAAGAGCGGTTGTTGAAGGCGCTGAAAGTTGTAGTCGATGAGCAGGCGTTCAGTCCCCTACGAAAGCGCATCATGACCAAGAAATTGGAGAAGCTGGCGAAGCACGGCAACCTCGGGTTCGATTCCCTAGACGCCGAATGGCTCTACCGCATCTGTGCCGCTTCGCTGATGCAACACGACTACCACTGGTTCTGTTGGGAATGGCGCTCGGCTTGGGCCAACGAACTGGCTACGAAGCGCTGGGTCTATCCGCCGTGGTTCGGAATTGACCAAGACTGCAAAGCAGAGCGGCCGCCGCAGAAGCGAGTGCTGGTGGTGGCCGAACAGGGTGTCGGCGATGAAATCGTGTTCGCCAGCTGCTACAACGACCTTGCCGCGGATGTCGAAGAAGCGTGGATAGAATGTGACCCGCGCCTCATTCCTATCTTCGAGCGGAGCTTCCCCGAAAATCTGCATTTCGTCGACCGGTTTGTGGATGCCAAGCGCCGCATCGTGCCCCGCGCAAGCGATTATCCCGAATTCCACAAAGGCCTTCCGATTGAGGCCTTCATCATGGCGGGAAATGTGCCGAAGCTGTACCGGCATAGCCCGGCCGATTTCCCCGACCGGCTGAGATTCTTGCGCCCGAATCCGGAATTGTACGGGAAATGGAATGCGTGGTTGTGGGAGCAAGGTCAAGGAAGTGTGGGATGTAGTTGGAAGGGGCGGCAGGGAGAAATCGAACCAATAAAAACGGGCATCTCGCTCCAGTATGGTGAAACGGACCACCGCGGCTTGGTGGTGCCGCCAATCGACCTGAAGTGGGACTTCGAAGAGATTTTTGGGCTGATTTCCGCGTTAGGGAGAGTGGTGACAACGACTAATGCCGTGGCTCATATGGCTGGGGCCCTGGGGGTGGGGACCGATTGCATCAAGCCGCCGCCCATCTATGCCACCAAGGACGACGGCTTCAATAATCGGGTCACCCCGTGGTGGCCCGTCGACTACACGGACTGGTATCCCTCCATAACCATGTATAGAAGTCAACAAGAATGGAGAGTGAAGCAATGAATTACGATGATTTGTTTATCGAATTTTCTAATAAAATGGTAGCTCTCCGAGAAGAGTTTGAAAGCAAACGGGAGGAATTGGATGACTTAGAAAACAAATATGCAGCCAACAGAGCGGAGTCATATGTTCTGCTTGCGCGTCTGGATAAAACACGCGGGGAAATGAATGACAAATCTGCGGTGATGCGCGATTTGCAGTTTGAGTTCATGAACAAAATAGCTGCGTTAATTCTTCAACATGCAGAAACAAATACCCAATAACCATGTACAGGAGCCAACAAGGGATCGTTTGATGTACTAAAAGATTATGATCGAGATGTAGCGTATGTGGGGAGGGCGCTTGCGCTTTATGTCGGCGATGGAAGAGATGCGAAACTAGCAACGGCTAAATTTTCCACTGCTGACTTAAAAAAAGCTTTCCCAAACGGGGAAGATGGTGTTTGGTTAGTAGTACAAGGCGGATAAAAAAAGATGAGAGAAACGATAATAGCGATTGTGGTGGTAGGGATGCTTGGCGGGTGCGCCTACTTCGAGAAGGCCGAAGGTTTTCTGAAGCAGGTCGAAAACAAATCATACGACTCGGCGGCTTTGGGAGTCTCGGAATATTGTGAGCGCGCTAACAGCGACATCGTGCTCAACGAGCGTATTCAGGCTCGACGTGAACTTCGGCAGCGCGGGACGGAAGGTCCAGCGGGGCCTGCAAACCCCGTGGACGGTCTGGACAAACAGACTGCACAGGGCGAAGGACCGGTTGTGCGAATTTGGTGCCAGGGCGAGACTGTGCCCGCTGAAGTGTGGAATGATTTGATTAAGTAATAGTAGATGCGGCGCAGGGACGCGCCAATAGGAGATAAAAGGTGAGCATAAGGATTGGAGTGAAAAAGGCGTTCAAACGCGCTCAACAGAGAAATTGGTTGGACGCTTTTACGGTGTTGCGTCAAGAGGTGGAGCGTGAAGTTGTTTCACCGACATCGGTGGTCTTAGATAACGGGACTTCGAGTGACGCGGTTTCAGATATGCAAACATTGCTGGATGGCAATACATACGACATATCTGAAGCCGCTGGGGCTCCTGGCATACGGATGACGGCGACATTCGCTTCGGTGACCGAAGTCTACGGACTTTTTATTCGAGCCTACTATTCTGGCAGCACCACACACTATCTAGAGGTTCAACTCTACAACTATACGGCAGAAACTTGGGACACCTTTTTGACAATAGAAAACAGCAACGGCTTCAATTTGCGCTATGTCCGGATACCTGACGGCTCGAGTTACGAAAACGCCGGGGAGGCAAAAGTGCGGCTTGAGCATCCAGTTTCCGGCAATGCGTCCCACGACGCGTACGTCGACTACATTGGAATAGAACGCTGATGGATTGCACCATAATCACCCCGGTCGGTCCGGGACATATGGACCTGGCGCAACAAGCGTTGCAGTCGGTCATCGCCGCGAGCCAAGAGCCGGGGCCGTTTGAGCTGATACACATGATTGTCGGCGATGATACAAAAGGGATTGTGGGACGTAGCCGGGCACGCAACCGCATGGTTCAGGGCGCTGCCATTCCCGACAAAGAAGGTAACATCGCCAAAGGGGCCGAACCTTGGATGATGGTTTTCAGTTCCGGAGATGACCAGGAACGCGCCTTCACCAGTGAGTGGCTGTTTTTCCTCGATGCCGACGATTTGATGTGCTCGCCATTTACCTATGGGGAGAGCGCCTTCAAGGCAGTCGAACCCTACGTCGAGGACTATGACTGCATCTGGGGTAACATTTATGAGCTGCATGCGGACGGGACTGTGCTGAAGCGCAAACAGGTGGGGCGCATCACTACCTACGATGCCTATGTCAAGACACCCGCAGCGCTAAGTTGCCAAATGGGTCACTTTGTCCGGCGGGATAAGTTTCTAAACTTTAATGACGAGCTAGATGTTTGCGAAGACGTTGATCTTTACCTACGTGAGTGGAAAGAGCTGCGGTGTATCAAGCAAGAAGCGCCCTTGTTCCTGAATCGGCGGGGCCAGCACACGTGGATGCAGCCCGGCGAAGGAGGAAGGCAACGGCACACAGGGCGGGAGTGGAGCATGCGGGCGGCGGAGATGTTGAAGGAAGCGCAGCGTGAAATGGAATGAAGACATGTTGGAAGAGGAAATCGTGCGATATCGTAGCCATCTAAATATGGCACTTCGAGAGGCAGAAAGCGGAAATGAACGTCTGCGCTCGTATGCCGAAGCTTATGCTAATCGTTTAGATTCGCTTGTATTAGAACTTCAACGGCTGAAGGAGGCGCGGAAAGGGCGGTGATTATCTCGCCTGAGAAGCGCTGGCTCTTTATATCAACGCGGCGCTGCGCAACACTAACTTTCTACCGCCAGCTGAAGAAACACCAATGGCAACGGATACGCGAAGGGGGCCCAAGTCCCGTCACCCACGCCATCCCAAGCAAGCGGCTGGCCGAGACGCACGTGACGGTGTGCCGCCATCCGTACGAGCGGGCGTTGAGCATCTGGCGCTGGACCAACTTGCGTTCGTTGGCGGACCGTACCTTCAACGAGTTTCTGGAAGGGTGGCTGACATGCTTCGACACTCGCGACTATATCGAAGGAGATGACCCCTATATGTACGAGCCCTGCAGCTATTGGCACGACCGCTTTCCGCACGATGAGGTCATCAAGTTCGAGGAGATGCCAGGTTCGTTCGAAGCGCTAACCGGGGTTGCACTTGACTGGTCGGAGAAAACCCATACTTGTGAGCATCCGGCGCGAGATTCACTCAACGCAGACCAACGGCAAATCATTTATGCGTGGGCGCGGGAAGACTTTCGGCGCTACGGTTACGAGAGGTGAGTTGGACATGAAACCTGGGCCCCAAGACATGATGGTGCCCGACGACGATAACCACTCTGGGATTATCGGGAAGCACGCCGAGCGTTATCTAACGTTTCGTCCATATTTCAAAAGACGCGGCGTGGCAGTTGATGCTGGGGCGCATGTAGGTTACTGGACGCGGCGGATGCTGCAGGACTTTGAGCGGGTATGGGCTTTCGAGCCGCATGCCGACAACTTTAGGTGCCTGGCGGCAAACCTTAAGGGAACGCCCATATTGATTCCTGCGGCCCTGGGCGCGGAGACCGACATCTGCGTGATTCGCGACGGGCGTCCCGGTAACACGGGGGCGCGGCACGCCATTCTGAAGATGGGAAGTTGTCCGGTCGTTCCGCTGGACAGGTTTAAGTTGGGCGGATGTCTGGACCTGTTGAAGATTGATGTTGAGGGCATGGAGTTGGATGTACTGCAGGGAGCCCGCGAAACCATTCAGCGGGATTGGCCGGTAATTGTGATAGAACTTAACAAGGCAGCGAGCGCTAACTACGGCGGGGATAACAATGCGCCTCGATTGCTGTTAGAAGAATGGGGCTACGAGCACACAGCGCGCTCGGGGCCCGACCACGTCTACACTTGTGAGGCAGGCTATAATGAATACTAAAGGCAGGGTTCCTGAAACACACGGCCTCGGGATGGAAGCGGAGGATTCAGGGGGGCTCGATATAGAAGTTGAGCATGATGATTGGCGTGGTGCTGGTCTGGAGGTGACGGATGTAATCCCTTCAGGCCAGAAAGTCCACATTCAGCTAATCCATGCCGATTGTACCGGCTGGCTTCCAGCAAAAAATCATTTCGACCTCATCCTGACAGACCCGCCTCCGTTTGAAGGCTACAGGCATCTCCTCAATGCCTGTCGGCGCCTCTACATGGTTACCGGGGAAGACTTGGTCGACCGGGGTGATACAACAGTTCCTGGACGCAAACGAATTGCTCCCTACATGAACGTATTGCGTTCTATGCACCCGCGCCCAAAGCTCGTCGTAGACCCTTATATGGGCAGCGGCTCCATTGGCATCGCAGCCTACAACTGTGGCATGGACTACATTGGCGTCGAACGTAGCGTAAAGCGTTTTGCCTACGCCTTAGAGCGCCTTGTGCGTTTCTGTCCCGGAGCGGAAATCGAAAGTTCGAAGGGTTGATGCGAAGTCATTTGCGCACACCGTTGCTCGTCAACGTCGGAGATTTCAGGACTCCCGAATCTTATCTCCTAAGCCTTCGTAAGAAGGCGCGTTGGAAATGGCGGTGTTCCGAGGTCGATTTCGGGGACTTCACGTACCGCGAGGTGCCGTACGATGGGGGACAGGTCCGCTACTACATGCGTCTTTGGGAAGGCCAGCGCGTCAACGGCAGTCCCACTCGTTGGGTCTTTGGCCCGGACTATTTCGACCGTTTGGCCTCCCAGCTCCACCTTCGTATCTTCATAATTGAGTACGCCCATTGCGATGTTGCGATGCATCCTGTCGAGCAGTTCGGTCCACTCCTCTACACCCAGCCGGTCCTTTATGACAAGGAAGTCTTTCCAGGGGCAGCACGTTTCATGTGGTTCAAGCTCATGTTCTGGGCCATCCGCGACCACGAGACGCGCTGGATTGACCTTGGCGGCGGATTTCACGGCACTTGGCAAGACTTCTTACGCAACCGTTCGGATGCGGCCTTCAAGTACAAATGGGACTACGTTCCCAAATCGGTGAAAGAGAATCCTAATGCACAAATTCCCTATTTCGTCCAACGTTGTGGATGTGGATACAAACAGCTGGTTACAGCCCTACGAAAATGCCCGGGCTGCTCTAGTAGTGGCCCATCCTGACGATGAGGTGTTGTGGGCTGGTGGTCTTCTGTCTTGGTGGCACGGCAACCATATGCGCCAGCGGAGGGGAAGCTTGGATGTGATTTGCTGCTGCGTTCCCGAAATAGAGCCTCTCCGCGCTTGGAAATTCTATGATGTTTGCGCCAATTTTCACGTCTATCCTAGAGTCCTTCCCTTTATCGAGGACCGTCGCGGCAATCTGCGGGGCTTGGAGCATCTTTGTCTGGAGTCCTATTCCGTGGTGTTCACACACAACTATATTGGCGAGTATGGCCACAAGCACCACAAGCAGGTCCACGCAAACGTTTTGGGGCTCGCGCAGGGAGACATATACATGTTCGGATACGGACTTCAGGAAGAGGCGGCTCTAAAGTTGGACTTCTCGTGGGTCGATAAGCACTTTGGCATTTCGCTCTACAATCACAAGTCTGCGGTGGCCGGCGTACCGAAATGGCGCGAGCTGTTGGTTCGGTGGGGAAACAAATTTGATTTGCAAGCTGAGACTTACGTCAAGGTATGATAATCAAGCCTGGTGAATGGCTTTTCATCTCCACGATGAAATGCGCCACCAACACGCTCTACAAGGCGTTGACAGAGCCGGAAGTCGGCGGCTTATGGGCCGGGGGCAAAAACTTCCACGCACTGCCGCGCGCCTATGTCGCAGGCAAGAAGGGGACATCTGTGTGCTTGCGCCTGGCTCCCTTGCACTGGACTTGCTGCCGCAATCCCTACAGCCGCGCTGTCAGCATCTGGGCCTCCACCTGCCTCAACAAAGAGAACACCGAGCGCTACGATGCCAAAAGATGGATTCAGAAGCAGGGTGGCGACCCGGCGGACTTTGCTGATTTTGCCCGTCACGTTTTGGCGCGGCCGGATGCCAAGCTGCGTGTCCCTTTCCTGTGGCGGGACCAATGCTCCTGGCAGGACCAATTCATCCATGATGTGGTGTTGAAGGTAGAGAATATCGAGGCGGAGATTGCGGAGTTGTTGGGACTGGAGCTAGAGTTGCCGCAGGAAAACACTAGCCCCCATGCGGACTGGAAGAGCTACTACATCGACCCGGAGATTCGGGAAATTGTCCGGGAGTGGGGCTGGGCCGACTTCAAGAGATTCGAATATGAGCCGTAGATACTTCGCTGGCAAAGCCCAGCCAGGCAGCGAGACTCGAGCGGACGAACTCAAAAACACAGGCCTCGGCTGGCGTCTGCGCGAAAAGCTCTGTCCGGGGACCTTCAACGTAGCCCTAATGGAGACTCCCTCTATCGGCGAACCAGATTTGATAGTCGGTCCCTATCGTCTGTGGGAGTGCCGCGTGGCCACCCTTGGTATGGTCGAACGAAACGAATTGGGCATCCCTGGGTGGGTTATCCGGGCGGAAGACGAGCACCTGCCGGGGCATTTCGTCGAGGTAATCTCCCCTCATTGCATCCGCAAAGCGCTGAAAATGGAAAATTGGCCTGCCTTCCCGGTCGAAATTGAGCTAGAATGCAATGATAACAACTGAAACCATAAATTCAGGCTATTGATTTGGGCCGAAACGCCAACGAAGAGTTCGACGTACTCCTTCAAGAACTGATTAGACGGGAAACCACTAACCAGCTGGCTTCCTACTCCCCCTACCCTTTCCAAAAGGCCTGGCACAACGCCAAGGGCCTAGAAACTGATGCGCCGGCACGACAGAAGTGTCTCATGTGCGCCAACCAGATAGGCAAGACCTATTGTGGCACCATTGAGGATGTCTTCCATGCTACTGGCCGCTATCCGGACTGGTGGAACGGTGAGCGCTTCGACCATGCTGTCAATATCCAAATAGCCGGGGTTACGGTCGATAAGGTCCGCGACACACTGCAGGCCAAAATTCTGGGCGACCCCCACAACGATGACTTGTGGGGTACAGCCGCACTTCCCAAAGATTCTATTGTCGGTAAGCCGGCCCGCAAGCAGGGCTACGTCAATGCCATCGATTCTATTGGTGTTAAGCATATCAGCGGTGGAGTCAGCCGCATGGTCTTCCAGGCCTATGAGCAAGGGGCTAAGAAGTTCATGTCCACAGGCTTCCACGTCGTTCATCTCGACGAGGAGCCCCCAGGGGACATCTACTCCCAGGCCCTTCGTGCCGTCACGGCTACCAATGGCATCATCAATCTGACGTTCACGCCCGAGGATGGGGTGACGGGGGTGGTCGACGGCTTCATGAACGAGCTGAAGAAGGGGCAGGCCTTCATTACAGCCACATGGGACGACGCGCCGCACATCCGGGACAACCCTGAACATCGGGACCAGCTGCTGGCCGCTTTGCCCGCCCACGAGCGGGACATGCGTTCCAAAGGCATTCCTCAGATGGGTTCGGGCATGATTTATCCGGTGCTTGACGAACTCATCATGTGTGACCCTTTCGAGCTGCCGCCCTGGTGGCCGCGTGTCTGTGGAATCGACTATGGAGGTTTCGACCATCCATTCGCCGCCGTATGGCTGGCTTTCGACTACGATTCCGACTCCTGCTACATCTATAAGACCTACAAGAACATGGGGGCAATGCCTATCCATGCTGATGCGCTGCAACGTCAAGACTGTGACTGGATTCCGGTAGCCTGGCCGCATGATGTGGGTCATATGGACAAGCAAAGTGGGAAGCCGCTGGCCAGTGTGCTGCGCGATGAGTACGCCCTCAACATGCTTCCGCAGCAATTCAGCAACCCGCCTAATCCAGGCCAGAAAGAAGGTCAGGGTGGTCAAGGTGTCGAAGTCGGTCTATGGAACATATTGACGGCAATGGAAACGGGCCGCTTCAAAGTTTTCGCCAACCTCAGCGACTGGTTTCGCGAAAAGAGCGTCTATCACCGCAAAGACGGTAAAGTGGTCAAGCGTATGGACGACCTGATGGACGCGACGCGCTATGCCTACCAGAGTCAGCGTTTCGCCGACCTGCGGCCACGTCCGATTAGTGCCCAACAACAGATGCCTAGAGGATTAAGGAATTGGTAGCTTCGACCGAAGTTAAGCGTCGCCGGGTGATGTCCCGCGACCATGACGACATTGCACGTTATGTCACCGAGGAGCTAGACCGGCGCTCAAAGAGCGAGTGGCGCCGCAAACACGAGGACCGCTGGAATCAGGTAGACCTGCAGATTGCGATGGAGCCGCCGCTTGTCATCAATCAGGACGAGCAGCCGGAGAAGCCGGGCGATTGGCACAATGCCATCCAATTGGGGGACCTATCAGACGCCTCTGAGACCATCACTGCGGACCTGCTGCGCCTCATTTTCCCGACCGAGCGCAAGTGGTTCGTTCCGCATGTTGAACTGCCAACCGAAATCGATGAAGACGGCCGGCCGATGCCGGTGCTTCCGGAGGTGCAACGCCGCGCCAACGGAGTGTTGCGCAATTTGATGGTTCAGCAGCATAAAGATTTTGGAGTGCGCAACCGCGTCAAGCTTGCTCTGAAGGAAATCCTTCACCACGGCAGTGTTGTGATGTCGGTGAGCCACGAAAAATTGCGCAAGTATGAGGGGGGCAGTCGGCCAAAGCACTTGAAGGCGCCCGTGCCGAAGGTCCATTCGATGTGGAACTGCTTCCCGGATACCGGTCCCAGCGTGCACAACACCGAAATCTTCTACACCGGTTCCATGATTATTCGGGAGTTCATGCCACTTCAGAAGGCGCTGGAGATGCCCAATTGGATAAACAAGGACCAGTTGCGCGAGCAGAACAAGCGGATGGAGCTGGAGGACCACATCGAAGTTATCTATTACTATGGTGATGTCTTCCTGAAGCGTCACGACGGTAACATACTGTTTCCAAACAGAAAAACTACAGTCAGTTCGGAAGTATTCTTAGAGAGTGTCGTCTACGACACCGCCTATTCGCCGATTATCTACACCGGCTATGAGCGCGATGATGTGCGCGACCCTTACTACACCAGTCCCATCGTCAAGCGTTCGCCTATGCAGACATTTGCAACGCACATGGCCAACCGGACGATGGACTCGGTGGACCTCAAAGTAGACCCGCCTGTCACCTACGACTCTCTAGACAACAGTATGCGCGGCGAAGGACCGAAGATTTACCCAGGGGCAAAAATAGGGACGCGGGGAGGTCAAAATGTGCAGACTCTGGATGTTGGCGACCCTCAAACTGGTCTTGCTGCTATGCAGTGGGCTAAGCAGTCACTTGTGGAGGGTACTACCGTTGACCCTGTTAGGAAGGGGGTATCGCCGGGAACTGAGCAGACAGCAACTGAGATAGTGAAGACTGAGCAGCGGGCCGAAGTTCGCGAGGTTGAAGTAGTAGCGGTGCTTGAGTCTCAGATGATGCTTCCCTATCTCATTATGCAGCACGACCTCAACCTGCAAGGTTTAGAGAACTACCCCTTCTACAACGACGAGCTGCACACGCCGGATTTCTACCGCGCCACCAAAAGAGACCTGCCTAAGAGCGTCATCATGGAGGTGACTGGCAGTCGTACACTTTTGGGTGAGGAGCAGCGCACTGCGCGTTTCATCAACACTGTAACTATGGTGGCTCAGCTGGAGCCGGTGGCTCGGGGTACTGATTGGGACGAGGTGCGGCGCCAGATGTGGGAAGACACTCGGGTCAAAGACCCCGAACGCTTCCTCCTAGACAGCGACCGCAATGCCGAGATTCAACGTGTGCAGGAAGAGGCGCAGGCTCAGATTCAGCAGTTGCAGGAGCAGATGGGCCAACAGGTTCAGCAGATTCAGCAGCAGGCGGCGCAAGCTCAGGATGCTCAACGCAAGGCTGAGGTACAGGCTCAACAGACCGCCCTGCGGCTAGAGCAGCAGAAGCTGCAAACCGCGCGTCTCGAACTCGAGAAGGATACGCTCGAACAGCGTTTGATTCTGACTCGCGAGGCTGAGCGGGCTGAGGACCAGCTCGAGCGCATGCAACAGGATATCCGGGAGCGCGAAATCAGGATGCAGACTCAGCAGCGCGAACGGGCGGTCAAGGAACAGAAGGAGCAAAAGATTATGCAGCTGGCTGAGAGGTTGACCTCATGATTGGGTTGACTGTCGAGACCCGCAACAAAGCCTTGGACTTCGCTCTAGGTGGGGACCTTTATGTCGGACTGCTGACCGCCAAATGGGAAGGCACAAGTCCGGTGGAGCCGAAAAGCGGCAAATATGCGCGCCAGCCTATCAAGTTCGGCAAAGCGGCCGATGGCGCTAAGGAAATGGTGGGAGAGTCCATCTTGTGGATTAATGCCGGGGCAGCAGAATGGCCTATTGAAGGCTTGGCCGTTTTCGACGCGAAGACCGGAGGCGAAGTGTGTGCTGTGGAGGATATCAACACGTCGGTCAAAATGGACGGGGTGTTTAGGTTGAATTCAATGCGCGTATCTTTGCAATGAACGCGGAGGATAAACCGAGTGAATTTATCATTCTACCTAAGCGGTTTGCGCGAGCTTTGGTGGATTTTGTGAAAAAGGCGCAAATTCCCGAGAAGGGGCCGAGAAGAAGAACCAAGTCCCCACATAAAAAGAGGAAAGGGCAGGGAGAACCATAGGCTATGGAAACCTCGGGAGGAGAACTTTTCTTATGGGTATTCTTGACGATTCAGGAGAGAAGCGGAAAGGAATAGAAAGGAAGACAGCGGAAGTCGTTCGAGTGGCGGTAGCAGGAGTTGTGGCTACGGTTTCAACTTTTGGTTATTTGGAGCTATCAGACCCTACTAGGTTTTTCAATCGGATAGACCCAAAAGAAGTACAGCGGATTGCGCGACCTTATGCCTTTACCAGCAAGGACGGGGAACGTTTAGAAAATCGAGTTGAACGCGTGGAGGATACGGTCGGACTGTTAGAGAAGTTGATGGAGAAGTTTCTGACTACTGGCCCAGAAATGGTTAGACAAAATCAGGAGAGAATATTAGAAGAACTACGGGAAATGCGAAGACAACAAGAACAACACTTTCGCGAACAAAAGGTATTTTGGCGTCTCCCCAGGAGACAGGGAGAGAAGCCGTGATAAGGAGACAGACATGCAGATGCGCAGAAAAGTGGTGTTCGACTTCGGGTATTCCATTATCGTTACTTTGTTTGGTTTTGCTTTGGTTGCCAGCGTTGGCGGGCGAGACGCCCGAGCTGCTCCGTTCTTGGTCTCAGACCCAAGTGCTGCAGCTGAAGAGGTCTCCTCGTACGTCGTTGACATTGATGGGACGGAGTATCCCAATCAGGTGCCACAGCCCGTGGAGGGGTCAGGTCCCCGTCTGTATATGGATTTGGCGCCCCTTGGTTTGGCAGCCGGGCAACACACAGCTAAAGCCAAAGCCTGCAACTCTGTTGGATGCTCTGGTTGGTCGGCCGAGTATACGGGGGTAATGTCCGCCCCTTTTGCTCCTGGCGGCGTGGGCGTACAACCATAAGATGCAAGTTTTTCTGGAAAACGAGTAAATAGAAGATGGCGACTAACGGGTTTTTCATACGCGAGCTTGGCGGGGGAACGGTCGAGAATTTTGCGACCAATTTGGCTTTCGCGGTCGAGGATGATGTCGGGCCGGATTCGTATTTCACGACCGGCCAGAAAATGCAGGATTACTTCGACACCCGTTATGCGCTTTGGGATAACACGACCGGTCTACTGACCACTATTGCGACCGGCTCGCGCATCCTGATTGGGGATGCGACGACCGGCGCTGCCATCACCGCTACCGATTCCATTTTGATTGGCCAAGCGGCTGGCCAAGATTTGGGAGGAGGAACTGGCTGTGTCGCCATTGGCACAGATGCGATGGCCGAAAATGTTACTGGAAGTGATAATACAGTTTTAGGTTATCAGGCCGGCAAAGGTGTTGCCGGCAATAGTCATTCCGGCAACACGTTTGTTGGATACCAAGCTGGGTTTGATATTACTACTGGAGGTAATAATGTTACTGTAGGCACTAAAGCCGGGACCGATATTACTACTGGCGGCAATAATACACTTCTAGGGTTTGAGGCAGGACTTCAACAAACCACCAGTAGTAGTAACGTTGGTATTGGTTACCGCGCACTTTTTCGGAACGTCACTGGCACCAACAATACCTGTATAGGACGAGAAGCCGGACGAGGCGTGTCCGGCACCAGCCACAGTAATAACACCTTCGTGGGATACCAAGCTGGGTTTGGTATTAATGCAGGTGAAAGAAATATGGTGCTTGGCGCTTTTGCCGGAACGGCAATAACAGGAAGCGATAACAGCTTTATTGGATATTCTAGTGGTGCAGGTACTACAGGAAGCGGAAACGTCCTCATAGGTTCTGAGGCCGGCCGCGCACAAACAGCTGTTAATAATAGCGTTGGTATTGGTTACCTAACGCTTTTTCGGAACGTCACTGGCAGTAACAACACCTGCATCGGCTACGAATCCGGACGAGGCGTGTCCGGCAACAGCCATTCCGACAATACATTCGTTGGATACCAAGCTGGGTATGGTATTACAACAGGAACTGGCAACGTTTGTTTAGGCCAAATTACAGGAGATAAAATTACATCCGGAGACTACAATGTTTTTATTGGCGCGCAAGCCGGACGTGTTTTTACAACTGGCACTGGAAATATTTGTATTGGTAGAAATGTAGGGTCTACAGCCCCTACCGCCACAACCTCCAACCAACTGTTTATCGACAATGGCGACGTTGACGAAGACAACGTGATTATCTACGGTGAGATGGATAACCACACCATGAAGCTAAACGCCGACGTGCGCATCACGGAGCCTGGCGTCGAGACGGCGGATGCGGAGGGGCAGCTCGATGTCATCCAGACCGACACGGCGGGGGCGCAGCCTGTCATCGTCCTTGACCAAGACGATGTCAGTGAGGAATTCATTAAATTCTACGGCAGTGCCGCCGCAGCTACACTTACCCAAAGTATTGTGGCGGAAGCTGATGTAACCACCGCGACACGCGCGGGATTCATTAAAGTCTTCGTCAACGACGAGGGGAATCAAATTACGGACCAGGCATATTATATGCCTATATTTACTCTTGCTTAGGAGCGGCCATGAGCAAACAGGACGCATTCATCACCGATGTGGTGACCATAACTAATCAGCTGGCGAAGTATTACACCGATAGGTCGGTGGAACTGCACAAAAGCTATTTCGACAACAGCTTCAACACCAGCATCAATGATGCTGCGGTGGATGCCCTGTATCCCGGCATGACTGCTGCGGATTTCACGGGGGCCATTTCCTTGATGGAGCAAATCAACAATCTAATTGGAAACTCGGCGGTAACTCAGTCCGATTGGTTGTCCACTATCAACAAAGTGAGAATATCAAACCTAGTATGAAAGACGAATCCCAAAAGCAATATATAATTCCTGGCGCCCTGCGCGAGGCCATCATGAGTTATTTTCGCGCCAACGTGGCGTATGGTGCCTGCGAAAACGTCATGGAAGCTCTCAAGCAGTTGCGCGAAGTTCCCGAGGCCATTCCCGCTCCATCGCCGAAGGCAGTTGCGGAGAAATAAATGCCGGCCGAGTATTGTCGTCTCCTTGCGCGGGATGAGACGCCCATCGTTGCTCGAGAAAGCGGCGACAACTACATACTCGTCCGCGAAAAGTCCTGCGACTACAGCTTCCTTAACAACCAAGACCCGCCCATTACGGGCGGCGGGCGCGTCCTTTCGAAGGGCGGATGGCCCGAATGGTGGGAGAATTGGGAAGAGCCGGAACCAACCGAAGCTCCGCCCAAGCGCTCCATTGCCGAACTTATTGCCGAGGTGGCGGGCGAACTCGATATTCCCCGACAACAGCTTCCGCAGCCCACACCAGCGCCGGTTATCAAGTTTCCGCAGCTACGGCAGCCCGCTAAGGCACCGCCGGAGCCGCCCAAACCGTTGGTGGTTTGGGAGCAGGATGTGCGGGTTTTGGCACGTTCATCGACTGCGGTCCAGTGGGATACAATTGCGCAAAGGTTAGAATTGTCGGCAGAATTTGACGTCAAACAGAACGATGAGTTGGGCAATATGGCCAATTATCTTAAACGGGAACAAGACCGTAACTTGGCTGCACTTCTCTTGTTGCGTCTTTTAGACTAAGCTATTGAAAAGAATGAAGTATAGAGAACACCTATCACAGCTTAGGGCACAGTCTTGGTTTCAGGCTCTCCTGAAGGAAGAAATGATACCGCAGTGCCCCTCTGTTCCCGAATACACGCCGGGCAAAGACGAACATGACTGGCAGTACGGGTCTGGACTTAAAGCTGGATATCTGTTGGCACTCAAGCACTTAGGAGTTGAAATTGACTGAAGAAACCAAACAGGCCGAGCAGCAGCCGGCACCTGAAGAAAAACCGGAAGACTCGTTGGAATCGCTCTACGAGCAGTACAACGTAGCAAAGCCGGAAACCGCACCCGCAGCCCCTCCCGCCGAGCTTCAGCCGGGGGAAAACCCGTTAGCTGCGATTCAACAGGAAATGGCCGCTTTTAGACAGGAGCTTGCCGACGAACGTCAAGAGCGTACGCGCACCTCCGAAGAGGCCGATTTCCATAAGGCCGTTGCCGCGCTTGGAAAAGCCGCAGAGCTGGAAGGCAAGGACAAAATGCTTCGAGGTTACCTCATTGCACAGGCCTCTGACGACCCGCGCCTCAAGACCTTGTGGGATAACAGAAATAGTAATCCTCGAGCTTGGAGCAGGGCGTTAGAGATATTGGGCAAAGAGGTGAAGAAGGAGTTCGACGTTCCGAACCCACAGCTTGAGGAAAACCAGCGGGCGATGGAAGAGTCGCAACGCGGCGCCTCGACTGTTCCTCCACAGAAAGCTAAAGCAGAGGATGAGTGGATGCGCCTTAATCCGGCCGACTTCGAGCAGAGATGGCGAAGAATGGTCGGTGGGAGATAAATTTCCGTGGCCACTACTACCACTTTTCAATCGTATGTAACCGCTCCGGTCAACAATGTGTTGATGCGGGGCTTGCTCTCGGCGGCCCGTAGGGTGCTGCCTTTCTTCAACGGTACAGTACCTGGTGAACTGCAGGTTGTTGGCGGGTCTGCCACTGTTAAATGGCGGCGCATTGATAACCTAGCTCTCGTCACTTCAGCGCTTGGTGAGGTCGATTCCGCAATCTTCGGCATGGGGCGTACCCCTAGCACGCCGACTGTGACCAACATCACAAAAGCGGTTGCCAAGTACGGCAATTTCTTCTATCCCTCGGAAGAGGTTGACCTGTTCAACATCAACAGCCGCTCGGCGCAGTTGCTGGACAACTTGGGCGAGAATGCTGGCGCCAGCCTCAATAATCTGGCCCGCGTCGAGTTCGCCAACAGCACGAACGTGCGTTACGCCAATGGCGTGGCTTCCGATGCGGTGGTTATCACTGCACTGACCCTGGGCGATATTCGTCATACAGTCAACAACCTGAATCGCAACAGTGCGATGAAGATGTTCCCGATGGGCACCGGCTCGCAGAACATCACCAGCAGCACCATCCGCGCCAGTTACTTCGGCATCTGCCACCCGGATACCGAGGAAACCGTCAGAGCGCTGACCGGCTTCATCGGCGTCGAGCAATATGGCGGCTACACTGCCACCGAGGTCGGAGAATTCGGAGCGGTCGGCGGTGTGCGTTGGTGCAGCACCGAAATTGCCGACATCAGCACCGGCGGCGGCACTGCCACCCCGGCATCCGATGTTTATCGCGGCAGTTCCGATAACGCCAACGACGTCTACGAAACCTTCATCTATGGCCGCGAGGCGGTCGGAACGGTCGGACTGGGCGACGAGTACACGGATTCGGTCATGATGGGTGGGCCGGAAACCGCAAGGCAGACGGCTATCGAGCTTATCAGTGTGCCGCCCGGACAGGCCAGCGTGGCTAACCCGTTTGGCGAGGTTGGCGTCTTGAGCTGGAAGGCCTGGTTCGCTGCCAAGATTCTCAATACCAACTGGATTTGGGAACTGCGGCATTTGAACAAGACCAATGCGAATGTCTCGTAGTGTTCGTGAGTGATGGCAGGTCAGGGGGGCAACTACGCCCCCCTTTTTTTAGGAGCGATTGATGGCTACATTTCTCGACGTTGTCAACAAGGTGATGGTTGATGAAGGCATCATTTCAGGAGATGATGACGAGATAACTACCTTCAGCAGCTCCCAACACGTAGCCTCTATTCGCCTGGCGCAGCGTGCTGTCAAACTAGAACTGGCTGAGTTGGTCAGCGACGAGGTTCTGCCCTATGAGCGCTCCGACGCCATTCTTACAGTCTCTGGACGAACGGCCAATCTTTCTAGCGATTTTGTCCGATTCGAGGACGAGAAGCCGAGGTTGGTAGAGACCGACGCGGCAGGCACCAGCCAAGGTAATTGGATTTGGGAATATCCAGGGGGCGAAGAGAAGCTTCGTTACATCGACTTCAACTACCGAGAAAACACCGGCAAACCCACATTCTGGTATTGGGTAGGCGGCAGCGCCAAGACCGTCGGCTTCTACACCGTTCCCACCGAAACTTATTACTACCGCTACTACTATGAGAAGGACGTGGCGGTTGCCGTTGAGAGTGACACCGTTCCATTCGTCACCGCAACCGAAGTCGAAGTATTTACCGCAGCGGCCTCCCGCCGGTTCAAATATCTTTATGCTTCACCTGTGCTGCGCGAACAGCTATTCCCCAAAGGCCTCGAGGAGGACGCTTTGATTCTCGGAAAGCGGCGCACGCTCATTCAACTGTTGCGTCACAAACAGCCAGCCAAGCGTTACGGACGTTCCTATTTGGGCCCAGGCTATTGCAACCGGCCAGGCTTATTTGAGCGGAGGCGTTGCTGGTGACCAACTACCGGCGGCCTCGGATTGATGGAGCCTTTGAGCTGCTGTTTGGCGGCGGGCTCAACGAGCGCGATGAGTTCAACATTTCGCCTGAAGAATGTGCGACTGGCCAGAACTTTTTGCTAGACGGTGCACGCTTCACCCTTAAGCCGCGCCCGCCCCAAGACCTGGAGGGAACCGCACCGAACAATGGCGCCATCACCGGCATCCTCCAACTTATCAAGCGAGATGACACTTTCACCCAGGTGTTGGTAGCCGACGATACTTGGTATGACTGGGACGGGGCTGAAGCCTACAGCGACGTAACTCCACCCCTTTTCACCAGCGGCACTGACGGAGCGCGGATGCGAGGCACCGTTTGGGCTCTGGACGATTTGCTCATTATCACCGACCTCGATAAAGAGAATCTCCTGTACAAATGGGACGGCACAACCGCTGCGCGGTTGAAGACCAACTTGGCTTCAGGCAATCCGCAGGCAGTGACTACAGCTACTTGTACGGGCGGTACCGCCACTCTCGCTGTCTCTACGCACGGCTATTCCACTGGCGACCTCGTTGTGGTTGAAGGAGCGAATGAGGCCGAGTACAACGGCGAATTTCAGATTACTGTGTTGGATGCCGGAACTTTTACCTATTCAATGACCTGCACTACCTCCCCGGCTACCGGCTCCATCACCGTAGATTTAGGTATTGAGGTTAAGGCCAAATATAGCGCTGTCTTCAACAGCCGCGTGTGGCTATTCAACATAACGGCCGATGGGACTGAAACGCCCAGTATGATTCTGGCCAGTGCCTTCGAGGACCCGGAGGACTACGATAATTCCACGCGAGGCGACGCACAGGGAGGCACCGTCGGTACATCTAGTGATGCGTTTTTCTTGCTTGCGCCGGACGGCCGGGCCATCAACGGTGTGGCAGTCTTTTATAACACCATCGTCATTTCGACCGCGGAGGGCAAGCTGTTCAAACTGGTTGGCTTTGATGCAACCGATTATGCATTTGAGGAATACTACCAAGGCAGTTCGGCAGCTGGGGAAGAGGGCATCATAAATGTTGGGGATGATGTCGTGTTCTTTCGGCGCGGGCAGACCATAGAAAGTTTGTCTTCAACCTCACGTTTCGGCGATGTGGAAACCGATGACCTGAGTTTGTGGATTCCGCTTTCGGTCAAGCTTATGTCCAACCCCATTGCCGTCTACGACCAGGACGAACAGAAAATCTACTTCTTCGATGATGGGCTAGAAGGTGTACTCGTCCTAGACAAGACCTATTGGCGGCTCGGCCGTCAAGGGGAGGCCGGACCTTTAAGTCCGTGGAGCTTCTATACCACAGGGATGGCCAACAAGTTCTCCACGAAGTGTGCCGTCCAGTTGCGTGACCCGCTGTCGGTCGACAAGACCAAGACCGTATTTTGGGGGGATTCGGCCGGCAACGTCTACAACATGAATGGCTCGGGGACGGCCGGTGATGGAGGCTCGCAGGTCATCACGATGGAGCGTCGCACGAAAGTCATCGGGGCGATGAATATCCGCGATGAGCTTACCATCGGCCGGATGGAGTACAAGCGCCAAAATGCTACGACGGTAGAACTCACGTGGAATTGGTCGGATGAATTCCACAGTGAGACAGTCAGCTTTAATTTGAAGGAATCGTTGGGGTTGGGAGATGCCAATTTCTGGGGAGAAGCCGACCGCTATTGGAGCGGCGTAGACTATTGGGGCGCCGGGTCGGTCCCGGCCGACCAAGTTGCTACGGTAGGTTTCAGTGTACCGGGCAAAGGTTCCAAGTTTTTTATGGAGATAAAGATTTCTTCTAGACTTGACTATGACATCTCCAAGATATTCGTATGAAAACAGCTAAGCTCCGCCGCGAACGACTCTTTCGCACCGGTAAGCCAAACATCCGGCCGGCAGTATATGATGATATTCGGTGGCTGTGGGTCGCTGCGCGTCGGCAAGGCTATCACAGCTCCCCTGAAGATTTCTCACGCGAGATGGAACCGGAGCTGGCCCGGGCCGATAAGCTCTATGTGCTTGAGGATACGAATAAGGAATTCAGTACGAAAAACGGCCCGGTTGGCATGGTTTTGGCCAACTACGATGGGTGGAGCTTGGCGCCCCATGTCATCTGGTTCCCCTGGGCCTCGCCACGCAACATTCTGCGCTGCTCGGTTGGTTTCCTGCAGTCGATGCGCTATACCCACGAGGTTGGTTGTATCAAGATTTTCGCTACGGCGAGCAACGCCCCTTGGTTCAAATGGCTGAAGCGCTATGTAGCTATCAGCCTGGCCGGACGTATCCCGAGCGGTCGGCCAGATGGTGAAGAGTTCATTTTCTATTTGAGAGGCAGAAAACAAAATGAGTCTGTCAGACGTATTCGGCGGGTCGAAGTCGAAGTCCGAGGAGCGGATATCCGAGATTCCACGGCTGCCGGCAGTAGCGCCTAGCATCACAACTGGGGCCGGGACTCGACTTACGGCCGGCCTAAGAACTCGTGGGGCGGGCGGAGGACCTATTGGCGAGATTCGCGCGCCGGGCACAAATACGCCCATTACGGGTCGAGGCGACTTGATGGGCGTCGACATCGGGCTGCAGCTTGCTCCGGAGATTGGGCAAATTCGGCAGGAGACGTTGAGCGGTCGTCGTGCGCTACTCGGTGATGTAATGGGGGATATCGGCACTGCCCGCGGCTTGGACAACCCTTTCATCCAGGCGCGAGTCCGCCCGTTCTTGGAGCAACAGGAACAAGCCCGTCGGGGTGCTGCGCGTCGGGGCGTCTTCGGTCCGCTCCAGGCTTTAGCCACCAATCCATTCACCCAAGCTATAGCCGACCAAACTGCCCTCGCAACACGCGAGTCACAAGAATTCGCCCGAGGTCTCCTTGGAGATATCAGCGGCGAGGGTCAACAGCTTCTGCAGCAAGAGCTTGAATTGCTTGGCCTCGGCCAACAACAGGTGCGCGACATCATCGCCAGCCAGATGGAGCGGCCGGTTGTCGGCGCCTCCACGTCACGTTCTCGCACGAAGCCCAACATCTTTGGCTCGCTGTTTCCGGGAGGCGTGGGCTTAGGATTTTCGTAGGGGTAAGAGACGATGCCGTTTACTGCCGAACCAGGCTCAGTTGCACAGCTTTTCGGGTTACCGACTCGCGGGGAAGTGCAGCTCCAGCGCCAAGCCGAGGAGCGAACACGCAAGGTCAAAATGGCCGCTATACAGATGGCGCTTCAGAATTTGCCGGCCGAAGACCCGCGACGTGCCGACCTAGAGAGTCGCTTCGACGAGTTTGTTGGAGTACCGGGCATTGGCTCGACCATCGCCCCGGAGCCCGCTGCAGCCGCCTCACCTCAACAGTTCACGCTAGGTCCCGGACAGCGCCGCTTTCGCACTGGGGCAGAAGGCGAAGTAGAGGAGATTGCTCGCGGGCCTGAGCGCATCCAGCCGCAGGCCGGAACCGCCGCTCAGCAACCGATGTTCGGTCGAGGTGCCCAGGGCATGGCTATGGAGGCCATTGTCCGGGCACGCAACAAGCAACGCCAAGGCATTCCTTTAACCCCCGAAGACCGTGATGTCCTCGCGTTCTCCCGCCAAATTCTGAACCAAGCGCAGACGCGCTCCATACCAGGCGGCGGGATGGTTCGCGTTGAAGCCCCGGGTGTTCCGGCTCGTTTCGAATCCGTGTTCGCCGAAGTTCCCGAGCAGCTGGGCACCACCCCGGGAGGCACACCCATCGAGCGGGCGACTACTCAGGTTCAACAGGGCCGCATCCAAGTCACCGAGATTATGGCGCCGCGCAAAGACGATTCCTTCGAGAAAGACTTCGCCACCGTCATGGATGAGGCCGAAGCCATCAACAAACTACTCGTCGAAGGGCGCGAAGAGTTCGGCGGCGTCACCGGCCTAGCCGGCACACTCAAAGCGCAGTTCGGCGGTGTGGCCCGGCAGCTTGGCGTTCCCGTCAGCTCGCGAGCCAAACAGCTGCAGCGCGGACTTGAGACCATCAAGGCTATTGCTCTGCCTTACGTTTTGGGCGAGAAAGGTCGGTCACTTTCCGACGCGGACCGCAACCGCCTCGACCGCATCGTGGGCACTCTGGACGCCTTGAGCGACGAGCAAGACATCCGTGAGGCTATAGTCAATGTTATCAACATAGTTGAACGGGCAGGACCACAGTAATGGCAATCGATGACTTGAGAGCCCGCAGAGCCCGGCTAGTTACCACGCTACAAGGCGGAGACCCTGACGCTCCGGCCCCAGGGCTTACAGTTGAACCAGGCACCAAGCCTGCGGCCACTCGGAGCCAGCTCGAGCAACTCACCTCTCGAATGGGTCGGCGGGTCGAAGCCCTGCGCGATGACCTCATGGGGGTAGACCGCTCTTTTGACCGTGCGGGCGTTCCCGATTTCACTTTCCGCTCCGACTTCAGTCGGATGGACACGGATGAAGAGCGGGTCGAGTACCTCAATCGTCAAGTCGGCGCGGGCGGCTGGACCACCGACAAGTTCGGCAACTATGCGCTCACCCCAAGCGGCATGGACCGTATGCAGCTGGAACATTCGGGAAAGCCCGTTCTTATCGATGAGCCCGAGCTGACCCGCTTTGATGTCGCTGATGTCCGGGGAGACCTTCCGGCCATTGCCGGCGCAACTTTGGCAGGCGTGGGTACTGGCGGGGCAGGTCTTGTCGCGGGCGTCCTAGCTACAGCTGGCGGAGCCGCAGCCCTCAAAGGCATTGACGAGGCAGCCGATGCCTTCCGCGGCGATAACCTGCAGAGTCCAGGCGAGATGGCCATGGACCTCGCCAAAGAAGCGGCTTTCGCCGGGACGGGTGAAACCATTGCACGCACGGTCATGTTGCCTATCGGTCGCAAGATGCTGGCCCCGCAGGTCGGCCGTGTAACTCCCGAGGCGCGTGAAATCATGGAAGATGCCGCTGCCATTGGCGCTCGGCCCAACGTCGCCCAAATCACGCGGGCACCGCTACTTGGCCGCTCCCAAGAGATGATGAACCGCATCTTCGGAGACCCACTCGCTTTTACCAATTCCAAAGCTCTCGGCGATGAGATGAGTCGTCTCACTGCCGGTGCCGGCCAAAAGATTGCCAACCGCACCAACCTCGGAGAGCTAATTCAAACCAACATCAAGGCGGCGCGTCGAGCCTTCAGCGCCGACAGTTCCGCGATGTACCAGGTTTTTGACGACGTGGTCGGCGGCCGCGCGCTTGTACCCACTTATCGAGTGAAGCAAGTGGCGCAATCCATTCTGGACGATATCCCCAAGAATGTAGAAGGCCGGGCCATTATGGCGGCCCCCGAAACCATGACACAAATCGGCGGCGTACTTCAGCTGCCCGACTTCATTAGCGGCAAACAGATGCAAGCCCTCCGCAGCCGCCTCTTAGATGCCAGCCGTGTCTCCAATCTGGTGCCTGGCCTCGAAACACGGCACGCTCGGTTGCTTCGGGAGGCTGCCGACGGCGCTTTTCAAGACATGGGCGACCAGAGCGCGGAGATGCTGGCCCGCCAGTTCGACGTGGACCTTGGCAGCGAAGAGGCGCTCAAGGCCTTTGGTGAAGGGGGCCCTCAACAATTGGTGCAGAACGCGCGCGATGCACTGAACCGGGCCAATGCCTACTATCGGGAGGGAGTGTCCAAGTTCGACAACAATCTCATCGCCCGCATCACCCGAGACCCCTCCTTCGCAGGTTCGGTGGACCCCGAGACTATCGTCGACATGATGTTCCGTAAGGGTCGCGCTTCCAACGTCAACCGGGTGATGGCTGTGCTGCCCGAGCGCGTCCGCGGCAATGTCCGGCGGGCGGCCATCGAAGACATCATGGACAGCATGACGGACGGCGTCACAGACCCCATTCGGCCCATCTTCACTGGAGCCCGCTTCCTAAAGACCCTCGAAGGATACGGCACTGAGACGCTCGAATCGATGTTCGGCAAACAGCGTACCGAAGAGTTGTTCCGCCTCGGTCGGGTTGCCCAGGTCGTCACTTCCCGCCAGGACAAGTCTGGGGGCCTGGTTGCTGCAGGCATTGCACTGCACCCGCTCCAAAACCTCACCAAACTGATGAAGCTGCGTGTCATGTCCAAAATCATGAATAGCGAGAACGGCGTCAAATGGTTGACGGTCGGACTCGACGCCCCCAAAACGCGAGCGGGCGCTTCCGCTCTAACCCGCCTCTACACTCAAGCTCAAATGTTGGCCGAGGAAGAAATGCAACTCCAAGACGAAGCTCTGATGGGTGAACCGCAACAGCCGCTGGCGGAACAGCCCCCCGAGGTACAGCGAACAGCTGAAGGCCTGGTCCGCGAACTGCGCACGCCAGAAGGGGGATTCTGATGGGCACCAAATATGCAACTATTCTGGTCGGCGGGGTCGTCCAAACCTATAACGACAATCCCCCGGCGGACGATGGGTCGCAGACCGAAGCCAACCGCATCAAATTCGCGACGGTCACTTCGGACCTCACGGCGCCGCTGCATTCGGCCATCATCAGCATGGATGACAAGCTAGTCGACCACGTTGACGAGGGCCCCACTGCCATATCCGGCAACACCACTACAACGGCAGACCAGCATAATCAAGTTCTGGAGCATACGGGTACCGGCACCATAAGCTTATTGAATCCAAGCGGAAACGTTGGGTATCAAGTCACAATCAAGAATGCCGGAACCGACACTGCAACCCTACAGGTGGACGGCGGGGCTAATATCGACGGGGTCTCTTCGTTGTCGCTGTCCCCGGGACAGGCGCGAAAAGTTTACGTCAATGCAGCCGGTTCGGCCTATTACAGCGCCGCCATCGGTGTGGGATCCGACTTCATCAGTGTCGTACAGGCTTTGGACACCGCCTACACCACTTATGGTTCGGCCACTACGCAAATTCCGAAAGACAATACCATCCCCCAAAATACAGAGGGAGATGAAATAATTACACAAGCCATAACACCGAAGAGCGCAACGAACAGACTGCGGATTGAATGTTATTTCCCCGTTGTCACTTCGGACGGACTTACAACTATAACGATGGCTTTGTTCCAGGACGCAACCGCGGATGCTCTAGCGGTCGCAGCCATCAAAGCCGATACCGCCACGCGGGCATTGAAACTGGAGCATGAGATGGCGGCCGGCACTACATCGGCCACTACCTTCAAGATTCGGTTGGGGCCCAGCACAGCGCAAACCATTTACATCAATGGGTCTACAACCGCTAGACTGTACGGTGGAATTTCAGCGGTCCGCCTTCGCATCACGGAGTACTCAACCTAGGAGGTCAGTTATGTCAGAAAGCAAAGTAGCAATGAAACGTGGAGCCAAGAGCTTCAAAAAGTCCAAGGGCTACCCCACCCAGCTTGGGCGGAGTATGCTAGACAAAGAGAAGGCTCCGCGCGGTCGAATCGTTCAACAGAAGAAGGGTAAGTAACATGGCAGGCATGAAAAAACGGAAAGGAATGAAGGCCAAACCCCAGTCACGGAAGCGGCCCCCAAAGGGTATCCTTGGCTCTGGCATGGCTGAGCGGGCAGCCGAGGCCATCCGCAAGCGGCGACGTCGGCTCCGCGACATTTAATTTCGGGTACGGCAGGATTCCCGGCACGACCGGCCGCAGGGACGAAAGTGTGGCAGCCGGGGCGGCACGAAGACGATTGTGTTGACATGAATGGGGGTACCCCTGGGGCAGGTCAGGACGTAAGTCCTGCCCCGGGCGCGGTACGGCCAACGCAGTGAGCGTGTACCAGACACAGATTTTCATCGCACTCGCCGATGCACACATCCCAAAACCCTAGACGAATCTCTTCGTCACATATCGGACACACCGGCATTTCCAGCGGATGGACCAGTTCGCTGATATCTGCAACTACTATGCGGTTGTTCATTGGAATTCCTCATGCCAAAAGAATTTGATAGTTGCGTACGTCAAGTGAAGCGGCGCGGCAGCGCCAAAAACCCTTATGCCGTTTGCCGTTCTAGCCTAGGCTCGAACGCCCAAATCAAGGCGCGCCGCAAGCGTAAGAAGAAGCCTCAACGAAAACGTTCGTAGTTTCTCCTGTGTCCTTTCTTGGGTCGGCGACGTTCCAGTTCCGACAGCGTCAACCCGCCCCATATCACGCAACCACACATGGCTATGGGGAAGACTGTATCGACGATGAAATTCCACATATTAGGTCTCCTTTAACGTTTCCTTACACTCCGGCCACGGTTCGTCCGTCGGTCCTTCACGAAACTGACTGATATCGTCGTGCCGAGCGTCCACTTCCACGGCTTGAGGTTCGCGGTCGTCAACCACTGGAGCCTTCAACCGCCATTCCCAACATTCAGGCTCTGCCATCGCCGTGCGAATGTCATTGGCAAACATGGCAGCTCCGCCCACCATTGCAATAAGAAGTACCTGTGCTAGTTTTTCTTTCATTTTTCGCTCCCATTGACGGGCAATAGCCCATACTTCTTCCACGTTTGTACAGCTCTTTGTAGTACGCCCCGTCCTATGTCGTACCAACGAAGCACATCGGCTTGAGTGACGCCCATTTCCGCAATTCCCCAGACCCACCACGCCAACTCCCAATCACTGGTTGTGGGGTAAGGGTCGCCACGTCCCGCCAGTCTGTCCTCTCTCGCATGGCGTCGGGCTTCCAACCATTGCTTCTGTCCTTCTTCATCGAGCCTCCACCACTCTTGGTGTATACAAGTATACACAAACGGATTAACATCAGCAACGTCCGTTTTGCTCTCTTGTCGTAGTCGACGGTCTGCCGCCAGCCAGTTCCTAAAGTCTGCATCCTCTGGATTGATTTGCTCTATCGTTACCCGCGAACCGATAGTTGTAATCGCACAAACAGGTGACTCACCGTCCCAGTCCCAAGACAGTGGCGGATAGCCCTCCTTCATGAAGAGCGCCTTAGCCATAGTCACCGGCTTCGCCCCTTCCACCACCATCAACTCGTGCAGCTGTTCGAGCTTGTCGCGTGCTTCGGCAACCTCGCCGGCATCCAGCACCAACGACTCTGCCGATTTCTTGAGCCTAAGCCGTCTTGTCGGGGTACGCTCGCCGTTCTTCTGTTTGGGGCACTCCAGCTTCAAGTAGGCTCCATCACGCTGCATAGACAGCGTTGTGTCGACCGCACCAAAGATGGCGCCGCTGCCCCGTTCGACTTTCGGGTCTTTCTTAGTGCTGTGGTGGACTAGGATTTGACTGGACTGCAACTCGACCCGAATTTGCTCTAGACCATCGACCAGCATGCCCATGTCTTTGGCGCTGTTTTCATCCAGCCCCACCGCACACCGCGCTAGGGTGTCATAGACGATAGCTATTGGTGGGCGCTCGCCGAACTCTTTGCGGATGGCGGTAATAAAGAGGCGTCGTTCTTTGGGGTCGGCTATTTGGACAGCCTGGCCTACGAAGACCGGATTATCCGGCGGCAGTAGGACGCCACGGTCTTTTTCCCAAGCCTTAAGCCGAATGCCCAGTCCGGCTTCACCCTCGCCGGAAATGTATAGGATGCGCCCGGGCTGCATCGGCCGAAAGATGCCGTGGTGCTGCACCGCCAAGGCACAGATTAGCTCCAGAATCAGGAAGGTCTTTCCAACGGTACTGGGACCGTAAAGCAACGCCGTGCTGTTTGTTTGAAGTAGTTCGTGGAATATCCATTCCGGCGGCGGCATGTTTTTTATATCCGGCGGATAGTTGAACTTCATTGGCCTTCGTTTTTTGGTGATATTTAGAGCCGCGTCACAATAATGGCGCATACAAGTTTAACTTGGCTGCCTTTCGTTTCTATTGCGGCTACAGCTTTTGCTATACTTTGTTTGATAATTCAAAAAAACAGCTGCAGTGGGAGAACAAAAATGGATGCTCTTTCAGCCACCGCCGATTGGGCCGACCTCCTCATCACTATCAGTGTCTTCATCGGCGTAACCCGCGCTCAAATTCAAGCTATCCGGCGTGAGATGGGAGACCTCAAACAGGAGATTCGGGACACCAGATTGCGGGTTGATCGCGTTATCAGTAACTCCGCCAAGTAATTAGCTCACTGCCTTCCAATTAGGTCCAACATCCCAGCTCCACGGTATGCTAAACGCGCCGCCTGGGCCTTCCCATTCCACTACCGTTAGTGGCCGCACACGCGGCCACCATTCACTCCAATTGACGCACTGCATCAAAACTGCATCGTGCGTGTGCATCAACACTTCAAATTCACCAGCTGCCTCTAGCTGTTCCCACAACCGAAACATGACAATGTGATTGGTCCACCCAACAACAGCCTGCGGAATCGATGAAATAGCCTCACGGTGGGTCGATGCATCCCACGGCCGGCCGAAGAAGTCCCGGTAGAAGTTGCCGGGATAGTAAATTCTATAATAGCGTTCCAATGTGTCGATGGTGTGCTGTTGCCACCGTCTGATGCCGGGGAACCGCTCGAAGTAAGTACGTGCAATTCGATAGGCGTGGTCTACTTTGATGCCTAGCAAACGCGCCAGGGTATGCTGTGGGCCTTTTTTGGGAGTCCAGTTCTTTGGCGGCGGATAGTAATTCAGGGCATGCTGCACTCGCTTGGCCATATCACGCCGGCTAAAGAAGCGGATGAAATTAGGTATCTCCGAATAGGCCAAATCCTCTTCATCGTCATCTCCCGGCCAATTCTCATTAGGCCAAACTAACTTAGCTACCTGCACGTGAGTGTCGTGGGCAGCATGAGCCGCGATATAGGCCTGGTCTTCCGAAAGATGGGCCACGACGTTTGACTCGGCCCTATCTTGGTCCATATAAATCATCTCCATTCCCTCATCGGGAATGAACATCTCGCGTAGAGCTTTCTTGATTTGCTGCAGGTTGGCGCCTCGGCTGAAACAGGTTTTACTGGCTGAGAAGCGAAAGGATTTTGTGGCGCCAACATTCAAGCTGGAGCGCATCCGCCCTTCATCAAGTAGAGCCTTCACTACCCCCATATCTTTGTTGATGCCGCGAGCCTCTAAGATGAGACCCGCTAGTTTTGAACAGTGTTCTAGATGAGGCTGTTTCTCGCCGCGCGGCAAACTTTCGGCGGGCTCGATGCGTTTTTTGACAATGCGTTCTAAGATGCTTTGGTCAACACTGACCTTGTTGTCTTTGTTTTTTGTCTCGCGCAGGCCCAGCTGCCCATAAAACAGTTTCTTGACTTGGTCCGAACTATTGGGGTTGACTGGATTTCCAACCGTTTCGTTAAGCTCAACGCATTTGTCAGCAAACTGTTGGCGTAGCTCCTTGAGCAATCGGTTGCGGACCTTCGTATCGATTTTGATGCCACGGGATTGGATAGCCAGCACACAAGACTCCAACGCCATTTGAGCTCGATAAACTAGTTCCGTTTGCTCGTTCAGTAGTGGGGCGAGCGCCCGGTATGCGCCGATTGTGGCAGCGCAGTCCCGAGCGTTATAACGCCATCGGCTGACAGCATCTATAGTTTTCCCGCCCACTTCCGTTAGTCCTCCTCAGGCTTTGGCGGCAATTCGCCATTGGCGCGCCATGAGAGAAAATTCCTGATGACGTTCTTGGCGCGGGTGGCCGTTGCCTTCGTCAAGTCGCTAGCGTCAATAAAGGCTCTGATTTCTTGTTCGTCAGCCAGCAACCTTTCATGTTGCTGGGCTTCCGCTTGGTTGGGAAACGTCATATTGTCGCTTGTTTGATACACGGTTATTTCTTTCATCAATCTTCCTTCTTTGTACTGGCTCGTCCGGCTCCTGTAAGCTTCCAAGCCGGCATGTTGAGGTGCAGGGACGCGATAGTCCCCAGGTCTTTCGGCAACTCCGGCCAAAGTGCATGATGCAGTAAGCGAGTGTCATCAGACCGGCCGCGCACCGCAATCCGCCACTTCTCCCAAAGCCACTGAACATCGTAATTCCCGTTTTGAAATATCTTCTTTTTGTTTGGATTAGCCAGATAGCGAGCGATGGCGTCGAGTACCCGCGCTTCGTCTACGGCGCTGGGCCAGTAGTTCGTGTTTGCTCCTGCATTAAAAATCGGCACACTCATGGCGCGCTCGAAACAGTCAGCAAACCCAATATTGTCTATTTGACCTTTGACTGTCTCGATATCGACAGCGGCCGGACTACCTATGTTGTCTAGAAAGTCCTCTACCTCTTGTGCCTTCTCTGGAATGCGAATATCGATTTCCGGTACCCGCAGCTCTGGAAACTCCGATTCGCGCTTGGCCTTCATGATGTCGGCGAGGACAATGGGCTGCGCGCTGTAATTGCGTAGCACGTAGGCCGGATGGTAGGTAATCAGTACCTTGAACCCGTGCGGACTGGGCATCTCGTGAAGCGTGCCACGCATCTTTTTCATGGCACCAAAAGGACTAATTTCCAACAGGGCCCAAACAGCCGTGCCGCCTAGCGCCACGATGATATTGGGGTCGTGAGCTTCCAGCTCCTCGTTCAGCCGCTCCAAAGCGGGAACAGCCACCGAGGCCGGTACATAGGCCCCGCGCTCCACGGGAACTTGTAACTGGGGCCAAGCGCTGTGTGTATCAGCATTCTTCTTTTCAACACAGAGCGATTTAATGTTGTTGTTTGGCAGCTCATAATCGAAGACGTTAGTGATGAGGCAGTCGGCGCGTTCTATGGCGGCTTTACGAAACAACTTGTTCAACACTTTGCCTGAAGGCCCGACAAAGACTTCGCCACGGACGACTTCATCGAACCCTGGGGCTTCTCCCACAAAAGCCATTTTGCACAGGGCGCAGGCAGGCTTCTGATAGGGTACACGCGGATGTTCTAGAGGCAGTTCAATTTGTCGGTTCACTATCGCCCTCCTCGAACAGTTTGCGCTCTTCGAATTCGGCTTGTTTGCCAGGGTTGTAGTGAGAGACCGGTCGGTGATATCCCATCACGCGGGTCCAAATCTCGCAGCGGGTACGCTCTTCGTCTCTGAATTCCATCACGCTTCTCCATAAATAGGCCCCCTCTTTTCGTCGGCCGGGTGAGGGGGCTGACCCGGAGGTGAACCAGGTGTAACGAGCTGGTTCCGACTAAACGGCAATCATCTCTGTAACGTTGGCTTGAGGGCGGTCATTCCATTCTTCGTGCTCAATCAAAACCTGCACCGGTACGCCGCTGCCTTTTAGTTCATCCAGCACCTTGGCCAAAGGTCTACCGCTAGTTAGCGCACCACACTTCGCCAGCTTATTAGTCAGGGCGCGAACATCCCGACGGCCGCGAACAAACTCCGTGTAGGTTGCCATCGTCTCGCGCGGACCATTGGCATTGAAATATTTTTCCGCAGCCTGTTGGTCGACACCGTCGATGGGTTCGTCGCACTGTACATAAATCTTCGCAATCGCGTACTCGTCGCCGTTTTTATCAGTCAACGCCAAACCATCGCGGTCTTTTTCATTCAGTCGTCCGGCTCGAATGGTTCCTTTCCAGTAACCTTCGGGGACGATTACGTCCTCCATTTCTTCGGCTATTTCGTCATGCAACAAAGATGAAAGGTCGGGCATATTATTTATCTCCGTTAAAGTGCTTCAGAATGTCCCACAGTTTATCAATACCTACTTCGGGTGGGACTACCCTAAGCGGTAAAGGAACTTTGATATCTACGTCTTCCTCGGGAACGGTACGCAGGACGCGACGTGCGCCGACGCCCGCACCGATTCGTTGGGCCTGAATTATAATGTTGAAATAACCGCCTATCCGCGTAGGTAGCTTCTGGCCCAATGCTACCGGGTAGCGCATCATGGCATTTGGAGGCAGGCGGCGAGCGACGGTGGGCTTGTCGATAAGCGCGCCCTCTTCGTCAGCGGTCTCGGTCACGTCTTCTAAATTGAGACGCGCCAGATGCGCTGTACAAATGAGGTTGGCGGAGCACCCAGCAAACATCTGCAAAGTGCCCTCGACTCTTTCAACTGCCTCACCCCACTCTTTCCAGCCTCGCCCTTTGCCCATTCTCTTACGTTTGAACACGGTGTAATTCATGCAGGCATTGCCAAAACTGGTAAGTGAATCGATGATAAACCACCGGTTGCTCTGCCAGGTTTCCGGGTCACCGAAGTCTTCGCCTGTGGCACTATCGACCCATTTAGAACTGAGTTTGACGAAGCCTGAGAAGGCTGGCGGTATACCGTTGATTACTGGTTTACCCTCGGGATTGAAGCGGACCGGGTCGACTAGTGTCTCGAAATGGATGCGACTAAACGCAGCTTTGTCTACAAACTTAGCGACAGGGTTTAGATTGTGGTCAAAGTCAACTATGAAAAGTTCTTGACCGGCTTCTGCCAGTTTGCCGATGGCTGTGGTCTTACCACTGCCGGGGTCTCCAACTATAAGAACGCGCAAACCCGGCTCGTGTGTATCGAGTGTAGGCATCTTGTAGTCCCAAGTTATTACCGATTTAGATTATACGGAACTTCTTACGTCCCAGTTTTTTGAAGTTGTGTTTGCAAATGCAGCTTGGAAGCGTTTGAATTGTCGTAAAATAATCGTGGCATTCAACCGGCCACGGATACACCTCCTTTAAATATCCAGGGAACCGCCGTTTGTTTAGGAATCCATCACAGTGCATTGCGCCTTGTTCCTCCGCTACGGCAATCAGCACTTTTGCCATCCACGGTCTGACGATATAAGCGTGAGCACCCGGCACATTTCCGGTAGCTTTGCTAAATAATGGATAGATTCCGTGCCAGCGGCGCGTTTCAAAACCACCAAAGCTAGGGGCACCGACGTTAAAGAAGCCTCCACGTCCAGCCAAACGTTTTTCGGTAGGAAGCTTATCTACGAACACCGCATCGTGCTCTAATACGATAGCTGGCGTATATCCGTTGGAGCCAGCATCCTCTATTATTTTCTTCCAAATGCGGTACTGTGCAATGAAGTTGCCAACATTTGCATTAAGGGTTTCGCCCTGTGGCGCTTCTTTGTGAATCTTTAACTTCTCTTTTTTCAGCTCCGCCATTGCATCATCGCGCCAGACGCCGGGGAACATTTCTACCGTGGTGCCCAGCTTCTTTGCTGATTTAATGCAGCGCTTTGCACAATCTACCGATTCCTTCAAATCCATTAACGTAACCACGTAACCTTTCATTTTATTATTCTCGTTTTTCTGTTGTTTTTGAAGGGAAGGTAGGCGTCCTGCCATGAACCCTTCGCCGCTTGTTTTTTTCCGCAACTTTTTCATGCGCCTTGGTAACTCCTCACTTCTTCCTCGGCCGAGTGTGTTACCGACCCTGCCTGCGAACCTCTTGTCTTAGCATTTCGTGTTCCCACTGCCGCTCGTGGCGTTCGGTTTCATACCTATCTAGCATCCGCACTTCCCAACCTCGTCGGCGCAGGCGTTCGGCAGCCTCAACGTCCTCTTCTGTATAGGTCGCGCCGAAGCTTGTAATGAAACCC
>JAAUYE010037118.1_pt1 | contig 41087 bp, 41 predicted proteins | sample 7278081 | NCBI WGS metagenome assembly JAAUYE01 (sample SAMN14350131, study PRJNA611818) | marine sediment metagenome | isolation source: surface marine sediment (0.6m) | place: French Polynesia: Moorea | collected 2018-08
AATGAACCAACACAAGACGCCACTGTTCTTTCTTTGGGAAAACGTGGTGCGTTCAGGTAAGCCGATGACTGTGCCCAGGCGCTGGCCGAAGTGGTACAACGACTTCTGGGTCCCCTACTACACCGGAGAGCTATGATGCGAAACATCGTCTACGACATGCTATCCGACATCGTCTTCCGGTTCCGGGTGAGCTTCGGCTATGATGCCTTGATGTACTCGGACGAGACCCGTACCCCATGGACTCCACAAAACATTCGAGCCATCAATGAACTGGTCATGGACAAAATGCTCGATATCCGTTTTCACTGGCGCTACACGAGGCGAGAAGACGGGAAGATGGCAGGTGTGGCTCGAATACCCAAGTGGCGGGATATGGCAAACTTCTCCAACCACTAGTCCTCGATGTCCAGCAGGAAGTGGGCCACGGTGCCCGTGAACAGCCACCTGGATATCACCAGAATCGAGCAATACCAGAGAAAAATCAAGGCGCAAGCAAGTCGTGGAAAGTGTCCCATACGGGATATTTAATCGAAGAAGTCCGATAGGATATCGTTCCGGCTAGCCTTACATCCAATCAGCAGCCACCTCCACATGAGCACTGTGCGTATAGCAGAGGTGTACAGAACGAGACCGGGTATGATGTTGATGACCGCCACGACCAGCAGTACGTCTTTGACTTTGCCATTCTGCATAGCATCATCAACCCAGGCTCCAAAGGCATAAGCTGCCCCAAACCAGATTGCATATCCGAAGACGACGGCAAAGGGGAGCCACCACATTACCACTCATCCTCTTCGATGTCGTAGTTCTCGGGCTGGGCTCCGGCCATGGAAACGTAGCGGAAGTAGACGCTGGAGAAGAAGTAGAAGACGAAGCCGTACCCCATTTCCCACGGGGTCCTGGCCTCTTCTAAAGGGTGTGGGACGTAGTTGCACTCATTCGCCAACCAGTGACCAACCACGAGCCCTGGCATCATGCCATTCACCAACATCTCCCGGTGAACAGCATGTGGGAACGTGCTCGGGCAGCACTGAAAACCCCGATGAGTAACAGGAACGGAACAGCCACGGTGAAAAAAGTTCTGACTTTCCAGTTCCCCCGCCATTCGGTTCTCAGGTACTCTCCGAATATGATTCCGAAGTCTTTACCGAATACGACCTTACGGTGACGTTCTTCAGTTGTCAACTCTTTCTCCGGGTGGTGCGCTTCTTGGTTGCAGCGGCTTCCATCTCGTCGGGGGTCTTCTCAGACTCGACGACATCGGCGGCCTCACGGGAATGCGGAGCATTGGTCTCCAGTTCCTGCATGATGTCGCCCAGGGCGCCCTCGGTGTGCTGCTGGATGTCCTCGACCGGTCCATCGAGCTTCTTGGCCTTCTCGACCTTGATGCCGGTCAGATCGGCCACGGTCTTGCCCTCGGGGTTGCTCTTGTTGGGAGACTTGGAGGTGTCCATGGGCAGGGGCTCGTTCAGGTTGGGCTTCTTCTTGAAGACCGGAGCCGCCTCTTCACCACGACGGGGCATGTTGCCACGGACGTTGATCGGGACCCTCGGCTTCTTCTTGGGTTTGATCTCGTCCTTCATCGCCGCCTTCTCAGCGGGAGTCAGCGGGCGCTTGTTGGCTGCACGCTTGAGGGATTCTATGTCCAGGAGGTCACCCCTGGCAGTTGTAACGTGTCCGGATCCGGCCATATCAATTCTCTCCAAACAATTTTCTGTGGTGATGGTATTTAGTGTTTAATTTCTCACCATTTCTTGGGAAACGGGTCATAGTTGATGTAACGGAGCACCCAACTGTTCATCCAACTGTCCTCCCAATACTTCCCGCAATTGAAATCATCGGCATAGTCGGGGTCCCCGGCCACGAGCCTGAACCTCCAGAATACTTCATCCACCACCCAGACGAAGAACGCCCTCCAGGACGGCCTGGGGCCGGTTTTGAAGTACAATTCTTCAGCCCATTCTGTCCATCTTTCTTTAACCATCCTAGACATCACATATCTCGCTCAGCATGATATCCCTCGAAGACACCACACATGAAGTACAAGTCGGAAGTCCCATGAATGAGGTAGATGAATCGGGTGAGGATGTTGTCCAGCATGTAGACGGGCGCCCACCACAGACTGAACTTCTCGTCCGTGAAGCGGGCCATGAACCAATCCCAATCGAATCCATCCTCCGTAGGTATACCAATCATCGTACCGTATCCCCAGTATCTCATGCGCCCATGAATTCCTCGTAGCTCGCACTTGCCGGGCCTGGATCCTCGGGCTCAATAATCCTCAGATACCGGTCGACCAGAATCGGGTCAAGCTCTTCCGGCGTCATCTGGAAGGTGACATCCTTATCGGGAATGAAGATCTCCTGGCAGGTCCCAGGGGCGGCGAATCGTGGCCAGCGCTCCAACTGAATCGAGCCATCGTACTGGTGAATGACAATGTAGGGGTTCCGAATCATATGTCCGAACGGGTCCACGTCAATCATAGCCTGCACCGCTTCTGGAGCCCCGGTGAGCACCGACAGCTTGCCGGTGGCTACTCCGGTGAAGATGATCTCTTCCCCGGACGACATCTTGAATCCTGAAATCTTCGTTCTATCCATCACTCAATCTCCGCATAGGCTTCGTAGGGTGCACTCCGATCCGGCTCCCAACAGAGGTTCCCCTCAAAGACGATGTTCTCATCACGGTCCCTCACCAGGAGAAACCATACCGAGCGGCCCTGCTCAACACTCCCGGAATCGTAGTTCTCGAACCTCCGTCCGGGCCAGACCTTCTTATCGTGATACCGCATGAGCGTACTGGGCTTTGAGGCTCTCGGAAACTTCACCACCGTAGTAGACCAGCAAAGCATGTTTGTAATCCAAAGGAACGGCCCCGTCCGCTTCGTAGGTTATGCCAGGGACCCATGGTCCGCCAACGATTGGATCCTTGCCTTCGTTCCAACGACTGATGACCAACCTTGGATGTATCAGGGACCACCGACCTTGATCAGATATCCGTTCGACCAGCGAGATGATCTGCTCACCAGTTACCAGCTTGAACATCATCAATTGCGGTTGCGCCATATCTCTGTCCTCAACTTAATGATTTGATCCACCAGGCCCTCCCCCTTCGGGCCGAAAATGCGTTCATGCACGATGAACGCCACCACACCAATGGCGCCCAGAACGATGAGGACACCCGTGGTTGTCATATCTTCACCGGGCCACGGCGCCGGAACTTGGCCGGAAGCAGGCCGATGCTGCGCTTATATGTTTCGAGAAGCCGGGAGTGGATGCGGGTCTCGGGAATCATCGCCGCCACCTGGCCCTTCGGAAACTCGTAGACATGGGGGTCATTGCCTTTGCTGTCCAGGTCGATACCTGTGATCCACTTCCCGTAGAGTGCATCGTCGTCCACGGTGTAGGGATTTAACATCAAGATAGCATCCTCGGGAGTGAACTCGTCCCCGGCTAAGCGGCAGATGATCTGCTCTCCACCGAAGGTCTTGAGAATGACGATGATCATGCCGTCGGGGAACACGAAGTCTTCGGCCAGGCCAGGTATCAAACTCATTTCAGGAACTCCTGTATCGGGATGTCGTACTCAATGGGATCCACCTTGGTCGCCCCGATGGCATAGAACAGCAACGAGGCGCACGCAGATCCCCGACCCACACCCCATACTACACCGTTCCGGCGGAGGGTGTCAAGGACGTAGACGATGCACCGGATGAAGGGGAAGTAGCCCCGCTTCTTCATCTCCCTCAACTCGTACACAATGCGGTCCACGTAGGCGTCCTCGGTCAGGCCCTTTTCCTCCATCTTCTCAATGACGTACTCTTCCACGTCAAGGTCTTGATATTTCTGGGGAATCACCCACTCGTAGGACTCCGGGGGCGGGTCCTCGGGCTCACCCTCTTCGTAGAACTGGATCTGGGTCTCCGGGGACCGCTTGTTGAAGCGAATAATATCCTCGCTTCGCTCAGCTAAATACTCAAAGAACGGTTCGCCCGAAAGGGCCTTTTTCACCAGGAAGTCGTGGGTTACGACCGTTTGCCCACTGTCGGTGATGCTATAGTCTTCAAGTTCAATGAGTTTGCGGGACATGGCAGAACAGTCGGCAGTTGATTTCCACTAAATATGATTGCACGGTCTATCGTAGCAATATAGTTCAAATTCGAGGGGAATGAAAGTGTCGAAGAGACTCACCGTACAACTGGTCCAGGATCGTCTGATGGAGGAAGAGTCCGTCAAGAAGGCCAAGGCCCAGAAGCAGAAGCTCTCCACCGTCAAGGCCGGTGAGAGAAAGGCCGGTAAGGACCCGGCGTTGTCGCAGACCAAGATCAAGCAGGTCGAGGTACCGAAGGACAAGATGCCTGCGGAGAAGAAGGGCAACGGCCAGGACATTCCCACAGCGGATTTCGCCGCACGATACACCGAGAAGATGCCCCATGGCAACAACACTGTGCTGACCAAGGGCGCCAAGAACCAGAATCAGAAGAGTGGAAAGATGCCTAAAGCAACCTCCGAGAAGCCGAACCAGGAGACCAAGCTCTCCCTGGTGAAGAACCCGATCAAGAACACCGAAGACGATGGCGACCAGAAGGCGGACTTCATTCCCACCGCCGACTTTGCTGCGTCCTACACCAAGAAGATGCCCCACGGCGCCAAGAACCTCAAGGCTGGAAACGAGGAAGGCGGCGAAGGCGTCAAGAAGCCCAAGGTTGCTTCCCTCACGCAGTCCAAGGGTGCCAAGAGCGCTTCCACCACTCGCCCGACCGCCAACCAGCGTAAGGCCAAGGGCCTCGGCGACGACCGTGCCACCAAGAAGGTGACGCAGATCGCCGGACCGAAAGGTTTCAGCAAAGACCCCTCCGATGCTATGAACCGTAAGGTCAAGGTCCAGAAGCAGACTGGTGGCGCCCACAACGTCGTTGAGAGCGGCATTGCTGTCTACCTGAAGGGTAAGCGCAAGGCCACCTTTGAGGTCGTCTCTCGTGACCTCCTGAAGAAGATGGTTGAGTCCTATGAGAACATCGGCTACAAAGTTCAGCTTCGCAAGTACGAGCCCGAGTGGAAGAGCAACAAGCCCCTCATCGACGCTCTTCGTGAGTCCGTGCATGCCAGCATGAACTTCGCCCCGAAGGTCGCCAAGGAGTACCGCAAGATTGCTCTCATGCGCTTCCGCAACCTGGTCCAGGGCAGCTACAGCCGGATGTACGAGTCTCGGGATGACTTCAACAAGGTCGTCTGGAAGGCGTTCAAGAAGATCGAGGCCGTGGCTAAGCAGCGCTACGTCGAGGGCCTGGAGCCTTTCGAGGTCATCGCCCGCATGATTCATGACGATGTCGAGGTTGATGTCGAGATCATGACCGAGGCCACCGACCATCAGATGGCCTGCCGCCAGACGATTCACAAGCTGGCTGAAGAGTATGGTCTGGATGTTTCCATCCGTCACATCATGGTCGACGGTCGCAAGCACGTTCCTGCCAAGGTCAAGCCGTATACCCCACGCAAAGTCTGAACCTGAGTTACGCCATAGTTCAGTGCAGACAGGCAAGGCCCCGTGAGGGGCCTTTCCTTTATCCGTTTACCGAAATATCCGGCGGTGGTGCGTTCATCAGTTCCTGGATTTCCCAACTCCAGTTCCAGCCTTCGTGTCCGGTACCGACACCAGCAATCAACATGCAGATGCCGATGATGGCGGCAATGATGCGGACGACCCCGTATCCGAACTTGTAGTCGTCATCATCGTCCATCAGGGACTTGAACATCTCCTGCTTCCAGGGGAAGTCGGTGAGGCCGACGATCAGGAGTGGGATGGATCCAGCCACCCAACCGGCATGGGACACACCGTCCGGAATGGCCGGGAAGCCATAGACCAGGCAGATGATGCTCAGGATGCTGGCGATGAGCTTGATCCACGAGCGGTAGTTTGCCCGCCAATCTGGCTCATCGGCGGCAGGAGCCCATCCGACCACTTCCCAGAAGCGAGTACCGAACGCTACGAACAGCAGCGCTAGTCCACAAAGGAACAGGATCATGCTTATCTCCTTCTCGGCTGGTTGGCCGCATCAAGCTGTTTCAGGACGCCTTCGTTGGCGGTGACGATGCCGGTCTTCTCTTTGTTGTACACGTCCACGAGGCCCTTGGGGCACTCATGCAGGCATACGATGTGGTCAGGATGAAGCGGCTTGTCATCGGCAAGCTCGAACACCGGGGCGCCGTACTTACCGTGGCCCACGTGCCAACTGATGGGGTTGGCCTGGGGGTGCGGCGGCTTGTTCGGATCCTGCTGGCGCAGGTCAGCCTGAAACATCAGCCACGGGGACGATGTGATGACATATCCATCGATGTCAATGCTCTTGAGCGTGGTAACGAACTGGAGTCCGTTGACCATGTCAATGATGACGATCTCACCCATTTTCGCTTCGAGTTCCGATTTTCTCATGATTCCTCCGGTTCGTTTTGTAGTTGCTTAAACAGGGCGAAGTTCTCGCCGTCTTCCTCAGAAGATAGGTCTGGTTCGGCTGCTTTTTCAAGTAGTTCGTGCACAGCATCCGAAACCACGAATTCTCCAGTATTCGAGACCACCTGCCGAGCACGGTCGTCCCAAATCTCTTTTATGTGGTGTCCCTTGACGTTTGTGACCTCCAGTTCCGGGAGCCCGGCCTCTTCCACGAGCCACTTCTTGATGAAGGGGATTGATGCCGGGTCATTGGCTCGGGCAGTTAGAATCTTCACGAGCGTACCTTTGGCCAATTCTGCCTTCACCCGATTAACCATGGGCCACAGGGGTTTCCCGATGTGCTCTATGCCCCTCCACTCATCGTACTCTGCCAGGGTGTTGTCAAGGTCGACGCCAATCCACTCTGGCAGGCTTTGCCATTCTTCGTCGTTCATTTTCTGAATCTTTCCTCTTCTTTTTGGGTAAGTGGGAACTCTTCGATTCCATTTGGCCCGCTCATCTCTATCAATTCAAGGGATTCTGATAATTCCTCAATGATCAACCGCTTAAGTCCGTCTTCTGTGCTCTCATCAGATTGAATATCGACCGAGTTAACAGCGGTGGTGCGGTACACCGGACCACTCCTGGTGTCTAGCTTATAGGTCACCGAGCGAGCAGTCATGTCAGCACCACATACTCAAGGGTGGAAGTACCCTACAACCGGTCATACATTGCAGTCGCCAGTAGACGCTGAAGATCGTGTCCACATGCAGAAGACGGCTATGAATGCGTATTTTCCAGGGGGCCTTTACCATCAGCACCAGAACTCCTTAGGTGGGTATATCCCATCCCGGTCGGTCATCCACTGAAGACGCCAGAATACCTTGAAGAGGGGTTCAGTGCGCAGGAACAGCGTCCAGAGCTTAGCCTTAACGGTTCGCTCAGCTACAATACAACGGTCGCAATTGCAACCCCAAGGATGATAGCTAAAACGCCGATACCGGCCAGACCCCAATGTATGCTTTGCCACACTACTCTCTTCCTCAATATGTATTCTTTTTCCAGGACCCAGGTAGCATTGCGCTTCTCTGGAATCCTACGCAAGTCGTAGCATACCACAATGCCAGTCATCAGTGCAAGCCTGCCGATGACTCCGGTGATAGAAGGGTCGTACAGATAAACGTAGGCCCGGAGGATGTTGTTCACCCTCCGGGCCTTCGTGTTTCCCAACATGGGTCAGCGCTTAGTCGGCGCTGACGCTTTCTGGGGCAGCCGCAGCCTCGACAGCCTCGGAAACCGGTGCCTTGGCGGCAGGCTTCCGTCGTGCGGCCTTCTTACGGGCCGGGGCCTTCCTCGGAGTCTTGACCTTAGCGGTCAGCTTCTCCAGGGAAGCAGCCATCGATGCCTGGCTTTCGGCCAACGTCTTCAGGGCATCAGCAATCCCAGCAATCTCAGACGCAGGTGGGGCCACAGGCGGAGTGGAGACCATCCCCTCGGGGAGGTCCACCAGGGCTTCCTGAGCGGCCTTGGCGGCAGCTTCGTTGGCCTCGGGGGATCCCAGGACGGGGGGAGCCACTTCCGGCTGGACAGGGGCGCCCCAGCCGCCGAAGAACGCCTTCTGCTCTGGGTGCATTTCGCTGATATCCTTGAACGGGACCCGCATGACGGACTTGTCATTGCTGGCCAGCCGATTCAGGAGATAGGTACACCAGTCCTTACCACTGGCATGACGCTCGCTCAGAAGCACCGGAAACAGATAGTTCTGCTGCTGGGCATTCGCAGACGAGGCGATTTGCCGGAGGTGGACCTGGTCGTCGACGGGCAGGCCCGTGACACGAGCAATGATGACATCGTTCATCTTGTTGTTGTAGCCAAGAACGATGACCTCTTCTCGCTGCCACTTGCCATAGTGTCGAAATGAAGTGGGGGCTAAAGTCATGAGTTTTTTCCTCGCTTTCAGTTAGTTAGGTTCTGCTAGGCGAGGCGATTACTCGGCTTTGGCCTCTTCGGCTGGGGCCTCGGCGGGCGCTTCCTCGGCCATTACGACCTCGGCGGGAGCCTCTTCGGCGGGGGCCTCTTCGGCGGATTCAGCCTGGGCGGCAGCCTCGGCCTGAGCCTTACGGGCCTCTTCCACTGCACGCTGCTGGGCCTGCTGCTGAGCACGGGCCTGGGCCGCACGAGCCTGGTCAAAGTTGATACCGGTGGCTTCCTGCATGGCCTTCACCAGGGAATCACGAACACCACCAACGGTGGAAAGCTCGTTGTCCCGGATGGCGCCCTGGGCCGCCGCACGGGCGATGACCTGGAGGCATACGGCAATGTGGCCTGCGGTGACGGTTGCTTCTACATTCTGCATCTCTTCGCTTAGCATTTCTCAGTTCTCCTTTTTCAGTTTGGTGATGTCTTCGATCACACCGGGAATGTCATCCTCGGATTTTACGCAATAGTATTTATACACGGATGCTTTGAAAAGTGTACTTTTTGCCCCTTGTTCAATGTTTTTCTGCTTTTCGGCGTCCGTATTAAATTTTTCACCGCTATAAACGTCGATTCCGATGGCCACAGCATCCACATGCACCTTGTTGGAGATGTTGTAGTAGGGCTGCCAATGCTGAGGCAGGATGGATTCGTTGTCGATGACGATGAATTGCTCGGAATGACTGCCAGCGAGGATCTTCCGTGTCAGGTTCTTGCAATCCTTGTCGGCTGCTCGCAGGTTCTGCTTCGCTTCTTTTGGAGACGGGGCTTTGAAATGGCGTGGCAGGTTGTCCTGAATAGACACACGCATTGCAGACACGTGATTGATGTCCGGGTTGAACCCGAACATCAGATCACGGACTACTATGCGTTTGAAGGCGGTGTCTACCCCTCTTACAAATACGAGGACTTTCATGTTGTTTTTCCAAGCTCTCTTACAAGCTAGGAACAAACAACGAAAAAATCAAGTATTACGGAATCGACTTGACGTATCCGACGAACCAGATGTCACCATCCAGGCCAGGTGCTGAGATGTCCCAGGTCAACGGGCCACCGGTCGGAATCGGTACCAGGAACTGCTGAGCGAGCCGATCACCGGCTGGAATCGTCAAGCCATCCCAACGGGGGACCCACATCTCAGTCAGGAAAATACCCGGCTCGAACACCAAGCTGATCTGAGTGCTCGGTGGAGCAGTGGTATCGAACACGTTCACGTAGATGAGCGCCATGACTGCGTTGTTGACGACCGCTGCCGCTGGCAACGGGAACACATGCGGGCCTGGGACCAACTGAAGTGGGCCGGAAGCGATGTTCACCGAGGCCCCGCCAAGGTGCGTCACGTATCCGTTGACGCCGGTCTTGACCTCGTCGAGGACGTACTGGCTGTTGACAGCGTCCGTGGTTGCCGCCGGAGTGGTCGGTACGAACGTGATACGCTGGTTGTTCAGGTTGATGTTGCCTGTCATCGTGGCGTTGGTGCCATCGAGACGCACATACTCGGTATCGAAGTTCAGACCACCTATGGCGGACAATATCTGATCGTCCACGTATTTTCCGCTGGCAGCATCATTCTGAGAGGCCGGGGAATCGGGCAGGCCCTTGACCGTTCCGCCGCCTGAGAACTCTAGGTCGGCGCCTGAGTCCATCACGTCACCGGAAGCCTCGACCAGACGCTGGTCGATGACGCCGGGGATAGCCTTGATGATGTAGTTCAGAGCTATCGAGGGCTGAACGTTCGGGTGAGCCTGGTCGCCTCCGGAATTGCTTACGTTGACATCATGGTCGTGAGCCGGGAGGCTGAAACTGTGCTCGTGGTTACCACCACCGATGGTGCTGGATCCGCAACCCTGTAGGTTGCTGTCACCGGAGCCCTGTGCACACCAGGAAGCACCGTTCTGACTGTGCGTGTGAGCGCCACCACCGGTCGTTGTGCCAGAGGCCGAGCCCGTGCTGGTAACCGCTCCAGTGTGTCCATGACTGGCCAACTGAGCTTCGGTCAACTGGACCGAGGCGTCCCCGGTTATGTCACCCAGAGCGGCAACTCCGGGGGTCACCGTGGAGCCAGCATCGATTCCCACTGGTACTCGACCAGTCAGGTTCGGAACATTGAAGTCGTCAGGACCAGTACCACCATAAGTCGTTCCTATGGCGGCATAAAGAAATGCATAGTCAGGATTGGCAACCGAGTCAACGGACTGACCATCGCAGAGAAGCCATCCAATCGGGGGCGTGGGGCCAGACCATGCCATAATCGTGCCAGCAGCGATGAAGTCGTTGCCGACTGAACCACCACCCACGGCGGCGGTCAACTGAGCGACCGTGACGTAGTCACCTGCGGCCACACCGGCTGCGGCGTTGATGGCTTTGAAGCCATTCATGTCCAGATCACCGGACACGCCAAAGTTGCTGGCGGTCAGGTTGGTGAAAGCACCAGCGCAGGGAGTGGTTTGACCAATCGGGATGCCATCGATGGCAAAGTCCGAACCGCAGTCGCCCTCTACCTTAAGTCCATCTACGATGGGTCGCACACTGGCGTCTATGACATCTCTTGTTGCTTTGGTTGTCACGATCCAATCTCCTGAATCTGGGTACGGGCGTACTCGACGATGTCGTCAATCATCGCCTGAGTATCTTCCCTCGCAATTCTCTCTTTGGCCGACCGGCGCTCACGCTCGATGTCGGCACCGATGGCAACACACTGGTTGCGCTTGTCGATGATGGCCTGGGCCACTTCGGCGGGAGTGAGACCAGCGTTCACAATCTCCATGGCATCCCACTCGGCTTTGACGTAGGGGTAGTTTCCAACGTCACCAGCCACACCACCGGCATCCAGGAAGGCCACGGCCTCGTCGTACTTGATGACGTAGATCGTGTCTTGACCACCGGTAAGCGTTAGGTACTCTGCACGCTTGGCCTCAGCAATCTTATCCACCTTTCGCTCCGCAACCGACCGCATCTCCTGAATGGAATCAAAGGTCGGGGCTGCAAGCTCCCATTCCTCTGACGTGAGGTTGTAGACGTACTTGTGCCCTTCTGTGAGAAGGGTGCGCCATAATTCATCCGTGATTGCAACGGTCCGGGTGGGAAGAGAACTGTGCACAGCGTCATCGTACAGTCCAATCAGGCTTGCGTTTTCGTGATGGTATCGTGCGTACTTCATTAGATGATTCCTATGGCTACCCAGTTAACCGGAGCGACGGTAGGCAATACAGCCGTGTCAAACACATCGACCGTGAAGCTCGTCGGCAAGAACGTATGAGAAGTGACCATCGTTCCCACCAACTGCGTGTTCGCTGTCACCACGAAGGGTGCTCCAGTGAATGCCCACGGGAAGGGGACTACGACAGTTCCGGGTCCAGCCGCCGGGATTGTTCCCCACATGATGGTGAAGCCGTTTCCGTATTGTATGTACCCTGGGTCACCAGGAACAAATGCAGTGATTCCATTGACAGCTACAGCGGTATCAACGTAATTCCTGGTAGCCACGTCTTGTGCAGCGAGCGGGTCGAGCACGTTCCTGAGAAGATGAGCATGGAAATCGAAGTAGACACCAGCGTCCTGCATAATGGAGAGAAGCTCAGTCTCGCCGCCCTCAGCCAGGTTGGTATCAGCTTCGAAGCTCAGTATCTTGTCGTCCCGAGCAACGATCTTGGCGTAATCATAGGTGTTACCCTGGGCCGTGTTGTCCGGGTTGTGGAATATCACGGCGGGGCCTGCGGCTCCGCCGGGGGCAGGTGTGCCGGAGGGTTGCTGATCCAGAAGGAGGTAAACTGGGTCATCCGGTGTTCCGGGCTGGTCTGGACGGGTAATCCTCAGCCAACCGTCTCCGAACTCACCTACAACTTCAGAGGCCGGTACCGTCGACCCACCTCGTACAAACTGAAGGGTTCCACCGGCATCGTTGGCGTCGAAGCCGATGTACATGTTGTCACCGCAATTGGTGTATCCGTCGCCGATGAACGCAATGTCGGGGCCTACGGAAGTGCTTCCGTTGCCGACGTTGAGGTCCATGACAATGTTCGTGCTGGGATCCTGGAACGTGAGCTTCGACCCCACCAGGATGCCACCGGACGAAGAGATGGCATTGGCCTGGAAGTAGTCCAGGTTCACGACATCCGTCAGTCCGATTGGAAGCGTGTTGACTCGAAGAGTCGTGAAGATTCCAAGCGAAATTGGAGTCGTTGTAGCGTCAAAGACTGTGTCGTTTACTTTCGTTACCATGTCCTATTGCCTTAGGTCTTGATGATGTAGTTCAGAATCATCGTCGGCTGAATCTTTCCTCGACTTCCACTGTCATCGCTCGTGGTGCCACTGAATGAATGCGTGTGATTGTCGGCAGGGCCATTGTACGGTCCAGCACCCTCAGCATCCTGAGCACTGGGAGTTCCCGTGGTTCCAGAATAGGTGTGGGTGTGAGGATTCTGTTCTTGAGATCCAGCAACCGCACCAAGCACCGCAGAGAAATTGGTAAGCAGACCGGCGCCGTTATCCGGAGCAGCGATGACCCGACCACGAAGGTCCGGGGTGTTGCTTCCGAAGGTCCCACCGATGACTGCGAATAGTGCAGCGTAGGTGGTCGTATTGTATGAACTTCCGTCGCACATCAGCCAACCAGTGGGAGCAACCGTTCCTCCATACGCCATTATGGCACCGGCAGGGGTGGGGTCCGTTGGGGATGGTACGCCACCGACCTGAGAATCCGTATAGGCATTGGCTGCCACCAGAACCAAAGAATCCTGTGAGGTCACGTAGTCACGATTGACTGCATCCGTGCCAGCCAGCGGGGTAGGCAAGTTGTTGATGCGCTGTCCGGCCATGTCAATACGCCCGGACATTGTGATCTCGGTGAACGCAGCATCAGCAGGACTACTCAAACCGATTCCGGTACCGTCAATGCGGAAATTCGAGCTACCATCACCATCGACATCGATGCCTTGAGTGATGGGCCGGGAGACCAGGTCAACTACGTCTCTTGATGCTTTCTGAGTTGCCATATTAGGTCGCCTTGATGATGTAGTTCATGAAGAAGGTAGGCTGCACATTGTCGTGTGGCTGTCCACTTCCACGTGGGGTCTCATTCACCGTTGCTCCACTCAGGCTGTGGGTGTGTGAGCTTTCATTGGTGATGCTGACACTATGGGTGTGGTTACCACCGTCGGTTCTGTTCTGGTATCGGTCCTGAACGTTCTTGTTGTCGCCCGATGCACCCGTGGATAACGGGCTTCCCCACCATCCACCGTGGGAGTGCGCACCACTATCGGTGATGGTTGCGCCGTGACCATGAGGTGAACCAGAGCCCGTGGTTCCACTGATCGATACGTTGTGATCGTGGTTGGGTGTCTGTGCCAGGGACAGAGTGATTTCTTCAGCACCAAACGAGCCACCGAGAGTATCAGCCGCACCGGCAGTTATGCGGTTGGCCGACAATCCACCCATGTTATCCATGGCAGCAACGACCCTACCTCGAAGATCCGGGACGTTGAAGTTGTTTGCGCCGGTTCCGCCGTAGGTCGTACCGATGGCAGCATAGAGCGGAGCATACTGGGGGTTGGCGATGGAGTTCACTGCCTGACCATCACAGAGGATCCAGTCAGCAGATGGCACGGAACTGCCAGCGAACGGAACCACGACGCCCGCTGGGACGGCGAGCTTCAGGGCTTCAAACATCGTGTCATAGTTGACAATCTGTTTACCAGTGGTTGCGTCGGTCTGGACCGTACCATTCGTTGCATCGAAATTGGTAACGTCCAGGTCGCTGACCCGTGGAGTCGTCCCGTCGAAAACTGTGTCGTTGACCTTTGTTACCATGTTCTTAAACCTTGATGATCCAGTACATCATCTGGAATGGAGGTACCGTGTTATGGGCCTGGTCGCCACCGGCTGTATCCGTGGGGCCAGCCTGATCCAGCACTGCCTGACCACCACCGGGGGCCACTCCGAGTATGCCTGGAGTATCACCACCGTTGGTGTTGTGATCGTGGCTTGCCAGTTCGGGCTCGGTCAGAGTGTGTCGATCCTCACCACCGGTTGCACCAGGAACGTTACCCTCGGGTACCTCCGTGGAAGTTGCGAGTCGTCCCGAAGTTCCATTCGGTCCAAAGACCGTGCGACCACGCATGTCCGGGAGCTTCGTTGTCTGGTTCAGACTGAAGTCTTCAAGACCCGTGTTGTAGGGGCTTGCACCACCGGTCAGGTTCTTGACGACGTTGAACAGGTTCTCGTACTGAACGCCCTGGTGAGTAGCACCGGAGAGCGTGTTGCCGATGGTCGAGCCATCGCAGACCAGCCAGCCAGACGGAACGGATGCAAGGTCACCGCCCCAGGGCATCATGACGCCAGTCGGGAGCACATTCTGGGCCACTTCATCGATGGCATTCTGCACATCCAGAGCAGCCAGGCCGCTGGACACGTTGGAGTACGTGATCTTGGCAGCGTTGTAGTCACCGGACTGGGCCAGGACCGCACCGACACGACCAAATACACTCGTGACAGGGCTTCCGCCACCACCGCCTGTGGTTCCACCCGTGGTGGTGAACCAGTTGGCGCCGGAGAAGACCAGGGTGATGACACCGTAGTTGCTGGAAATGACGTGATTCGGCTGACCGTCGAAGGTCTTGCCAGCGTGGATGATCGTGATGTTGTTGATGGCAGCACCACCGGACTCGTCCTTGATGACGATACGGCGGCCCGCATCCGTGACATCCACCACGCTCGACAGATCGATGGTGACCGCCGATGTCGTGCTCAGCACGCCGATGTAGGATTCAGTGGCGCCCAGCAGGTGATAGGTGGTGTTGATGCCGTTCCTGTCCTCGAAAGTGTTGGCGCTCGTGGAATTGATGAGTACCTCGTTACCAGTGTCGACGACGGAGATGTTGGCACCGGCCAGTATGGTCCTGAAGAGCAAATCAGAGCCGGACTTGGCGCTGTAGACCGGGATGCCAGCACCGATGTTGACGCCCTCGTTGACCTCACCGGAGGCTTCGACCGTGGTCAGGTTGCGAACAGCCTTGATGAGAATCTTGGTTCCTGCCGGGAAACCGGAAGTGAACTCGATGGTGTCGTCGATGAAGGCCGGGGTGAAGTACATGCCCGTGGCGCAGGTCGGGTCGTTCAGTGTGGCCAGGCCACCAATGGCGTTGGGGTTGATGACCGTAAAGGTGTTGGCCGTCGGGGTCGTAGCGACCGAGAACGTACCCTCATACAGGGGCTCTGCGGTGATGTTGTCGATGATGGTCTGTACACCGGCAGTTGCACCGTGGGCAACGTTCGTGGTGACCGTAACCTCACCGGTTATCGAGTCGGTGACTTCCAGCTTCGTGATGCAGGTATCCTGCGAGTTGATGTCGTAGTCCGGAGAAGCGGAGCCAGCCTCAGGGCCAGTCTGCATGACACCGTTGGCGTACACGAAGGTACCAGATCGGGAGACACCGGTTATGCCGGTGCTGAAGATGGACTGACCAGCCGTGGCGATGTGCTCAACAGCCGTAACCTCGGCGGTCGGAGCGATGACATCACTGACCAGGGTACGGGTGTAGAGGTTGGTGCCAGCGGAAGGCGGAATCGGGAAGGTGATGGTGCCACCGGTTACGAAGAACTCACCAGCGGCGTAGCTCTGCCGAACACCGTCGATGAACGCTTCAACGTTCTGTGGGGCGCCCTGGATGGAGTCAATCTGTGCAGCCGTTAGGCCCAGGGAGAATGAACCCTGGACGCCCGATACGCTCGGGTGATAGGCTGATACGAACTGACCGGCGTAGCGGCCACCAATCGGCTCCCAGCGTGTTCCATCCCAAACGTAGCAGACCTTGGTGTCCAAATCCCAGAAGAGTTCACCACTCAGAGGCGTGGGGACCGTGGGCGGGTTACCGCCGACGTTACCGACCGTGGCCGGGAGAGAACCGAGTTCTCGGTAGTCTCCACCGACGCCCTGAGTCGGGTCGTAGATATAGACCAGGCCAGTCGTGGTGTCCAGAATCATTCGACCGGCGAAATCGGTACCGTTGGCCTGTGCGTTCGCCAGAGTATCCCAGACTTCGAGGACGGAGTTCTTCTGAACGCCATCAGCATCGCTGATAGCAAGGCCGAGCTTACCGTCTGAGAGTCTTCCCCAAGGGATCATTGTGGGGTATTGAGATGCGCCTTTGGTCATTGGGTGTTCTTCCTATTATCCTGCGATGAAGCCAAACAGCAGAGCGTCGAAGATGAGGTTTCCGGCCCCACCGCTCGCTTCCTGGCTGATGTTCAGTTTGATGGCGCTGCCCACGGACACAGTCTTCACCTTGCCGTTCAGAGGCAGGAAGATGTGGCTGGTCGTATCAGCGTAAGAGCCAGCATCGACGATGTTGCTCTCCATGACGTTCTCGTAGTCGGGGCTGTTCGAGCCCAGGCTGAAGACGGCGTTTCCAGTGGCGGAACCATTGGCAGTCGTCGGGATCAGCATCACGCCCGTTGGGTAGTAGTTGAGACCAACAATCGATGGCTCGAAGATGGTCCGGTCGCCGGGGATACCGAAGTCGATTCCGGTTGCGCTCGGGTGCATGTTGTAGAGCACCGAAGATGACGAGAATCCAGTTGCGATGCGAATCCAGTTCGTACCGTCGAAGATGTACGGAATCTTCTCATCGTAGCGATACTGAATCAGGCCCTCGGGGACGTTGCTGATGTTCGGATCGTTGGTGAGAAAATCGTCGTTGGCGAAGTGCTCCATCAGGCGATACTGGGTAGCTGCCACGATGGGACCGTAGAGGGAGATTCCCTGACCGATCAACTCGATGGGGTACTGGTCTCCAGTGGTGGTTGCGACTCCGATTGAGGCTACCACATCGCCCCGCTGGTTCGTTACTGTGTAAGTTGGCATGTTAGTTCTCCGCTACCTTGATATTTACCTTGTGAGTTAGGCTCCCCACTTGTTGACGAGATAGTTCTGAATGTTGGTGACATCGGCTGGTGCCAGGGCTCCGTCATACTGGAGAAATTCTCCAACATGAAGTCCAGCACCAGAGTTGGCGGTGCCATTACACAAGAGTCCAAGCTGAAATGCAGACTGACCAGCCGACCCGGCGTTTCCGGAAACATTCAAAATCGTCTGATCCCAAACCGTGGTGGTCACATTCCACTCAATCGTTACTGTCCGGAATGTCGAATGTGGAATGGTTGTTGACAGAAAGGTGCCATTATAGACACCGACGGGTCCACTCGGGCCATTATTAGCATATACCGCTCGGTTTCCACCGCACCCAAACTGGTCACACAAGAGAGAAACCCCAGCCGTGAGAGCCGGAGTAGTCGCTGCCCAGAACATCGTGAATGGGGAAGACCTGAGCGTTGCGTTCGGGTCTCGTAAGCACCCATTACCACCAGCCCCGGCATGGTCAACAAACACCGTACCCAATCCGTTCTGACCGGCTGAATTCCATACGGGTAATGGGGCATTTGCTCCCTGAGCCCATCTTGCCGTGGCTCCCGGTTGATTATTCACCCTTCCTATGGGTTGCCCGTTTGCTGTGACCGGGGTAGTTCCACCAGTATCCTGAAAAAGAGTGGAGGTATCACTGAAATCGAACCAGTAGAACAATCCTGGCACCGAAGCTGGATCAAACGCTGGTCCATATTCAGGAAGAAGGACTATAGCAGTCATAGCTTATGCCTCGCAGATCCTTATACGCAGAACGTACACGACTTCGATGATGCGGTTGGCTGATTTCTCCACCGGAGAGAATACGACGTGAGTCATCAACAGGCCGTCCTCGGACTTGAGGCCAATCTCGTCGAAGATGTACTGGTTCTCGTTGATGTTGGTGGCAACGTCGTCGAATGCGGCCTGGCCGAAGGGCTCATTCTTATCCAGAACGCACCGGATCTCCACGTCGGAGAACAAGGTTCCGCTGACGTGACGTACCGACATCTGATTGCCGGTTGGGGCCGCCTTATTCTCGTCCACGACCTCGAAGTAGGTCTCGGTGTAGAGCGATGCACTGGCGCCCTCGGTGTTGGGGACTGCGTAGACGATGTTTCCCAGGGGGTCGATGGTGGCGCCGCCGGAGCCAAAGTGCATGGAATAGACTGCACCGTTCTCCTTGTTGGCCAGGCCCCTGGCGATGATGATGGAGGCGTTCTCGTTGTGAATAGCGTTACGCTTGTTCACGAGAATCTTGGCCTTGCTGTCATCACCGGCTTCCATGTCCTCCCAGGATGACCATTCCTTGATCTTCAGATGGCCTTCAATTCGAATACTGACTTCGTCTGAAAACCGTACTTGGGTATCTGCTGTCATGATTGTTCTCTCAAATGGTTCAGGTATTTATTACAGGTCATCCGGCGTTCCATAGTCGGGAGACTCGAATTCTGTGCACTCGCCTTCAGCGTCCATAATCTGCTTGGCCTCGGGCCACTGTACGTCCGCTCCAGGCGCCGTTCCGAGGTAGTAAGGCCCATGGGTCACTCCGATGCCGAACGGGGGCCAGGCAAGCACAGGTGGTGTCGGGGAGCTATCTCCGACCTCGAAGAGCCTGGTGTATGTCGTGCCATCGAACTGCCAGATTTCCTGCGTTCTGGTCACCAGGAATGTGTACCCTACTGGCACCGCCATGACGGTGGTGTAGGTTCCCGTGGTGTTGTAAACGAAGATCTGGTTCAAGGTGGTGTCAATGACACGCATGCCCAGGAATGCAGTCTCGTCGAAAGTCTGCGGATCCGGGTTGTTGTAGACACCGATGTCATCGACCATCTCGGCCACCACATTCTCGACGCCCGAGAGCATCGACTGCGGCTGCGTTCCACGACGGTCGAAGACGTACTCAATCGTGATGGTATCGTTGGCAGGCGGCTCCGTGGTTGCGACCATGTACTGGTCTTCATAATCCAGAGGAACCGGCGTGCTGGTAATCTTGAACGAGCCTAGCTTACCAGTGAACCAACGGCCATATACAAGGCGAACAACATCTGCGGGAGCCAGTCCAAAGGCAGGTGCAAACTCAACGATGTGATCGAAGTCTGTAACGAAATCATAATCAACTCCTTCTGTTGCCAGAGTGAATGGGCCGACTCCGCCAATCTGGACGTAAACCGCCAGGATGCCGACTCGGTCGGTGGGTGCGAAGACATACGGTGCATCCACTGCAACAACGTCGTCGCTGGTCTGTAGAATATCGATACCGGGGGTAATGGTCTCTTCGTTGCCCACCATGATGATGTGAGACTTGGGCGCCGTCTCTGACGGTGGGGAATCCCACGGGCTGGTATCCCACGGGGTATGGTCCCACATACCATAGGCTTCGGTGTTGAACGTCTTAACACAGATGCTCACGCTGTCGAGCACCGTGGCCTTGACTCGCTCCTGAGGACGGGTCTCCACGTTGTTCTCTACGTTCGGGTTGCAGGAGAGGTAGCAATAGATGTTGCCATCCTCCCATCCAGCCGGAGGTGCGGGCGGAGCCACGGCAAAAGCAATGGTACCAGGAGTCGTAATAGTGTAGTCCACACCGAACTCCTGCTTGACGGCCACGCCATCAGTTCCGATGACGTACACGTCCACGAAGCCAAACACGTTGTCCACCTCCATTCCAGGAGTGAACAGGGCGGTTGTGCCATCACCGATGAACTTCTTGGTGCGAGCGTAGGAGTACCGGTAAGCGGGGGTGTCAAAGCCTATGCGACGGGCCACGTGGTGCTCGTAGGTGGACTCAGTCACCTGGAATATGGTATCCTCCAGGTCAAGGCCGAGTGTCGGCTCTGAGCCCTCCACAAAGCCCCACGAGAGGTACACGTTGATAGTGTAACCTACGGGCAGTACAATACCGGTCTGCACCACGAGGTCATTCATGGTAGCGGTGACTGTGATCGACGTGGGCCAATCCTCTTCCTCTACCAACTCACCGGAGAGGTAGAGTTCGACTCGGTTGCTGTACAGGGCCGGTGCAGCGTCGGGGGTCAGGACCCATTCCTGCGTTGATGCGTCGGCAACAATCTCGTCCACGAGGTAATACTCACCACGACCAAGGTCTTCCATCTCCCAGATGGGAACGTCGTAGCCCAGGGGCTCCAGATCCCACGGGAAGCCATCCCAACCACCGTCCTCTGCCGGGTTGCAGTTCAGACGGTCGAAGGTCAGAGTGATCTTCTTGTCCGGGAACTCGAAGATGTTCACCGGAACGTCTTCAATTTCACGCAGCGTTGTGGTAACCTGATCGGATCGCAACTTGGTGCGGTACGGCTTGACATCCTGGATGTTTGCGATGACCGCATCGAACTCGTTCGGGCGAACGAACGGGCTGGCGAAGATGTCCTGGAACATCTGGCTCTGGATGTAGGAGGTCTTGAAGAACCACTCACATGGGTTGTTCTGGCGCACCATCTCATAGAGAACCGTCATGATGAGGTCATTCTTCTCACCAGTGTCCAGAATGCTGTAGCCAGCGTAGTAGATGATGCGGAACTCATCCGTGTCAGCGAACAGCGTATCATTCAACTCCACGGTGTAGTTCTCGATGCCCACGAGGGTCCACTCGGCGTTGCCGTTGTAGACATGGCGGGCGCCCACGTACAGAAGCGGGTTCCACAGGTCACGGTACTCTTCGTCCGCACCCTGGGTGGTCTCTATCTGAACCACATCACCGATGGCGTACAAACCTTCAAGGGCTCGCTCGTCACGGTCAAGCTGAGTCGGTACGGTTTCGTAAACCTCTTCAGTTTCATAGGTTTCCTCGACGTAGTATGCCTTGTTCCAGTAGGTCTCCGTCGGATTGCCAGAACCATCTACTCGGAAGATGGCATCGAGCCTTTCCTCGGCAGCGAAGCTACGGCGTCTGAAGATGCGGTTGGTGGCTTCGAGCCATACATCCTTGGCCGCTTCAGCATCCTGGAACACGGTCTGGATGGGAACGAACAGGCTACCGAAACGCTCACTGGCGGCGAGCTTCGGATCGGGAACCGTGGCGCCCTGTGCATTCACACCGGACATGGAGTCGATGAGCTTGTCGATGAGTTCTTGCGGGGCTTCCTTGAACAGGCTACCCTCAGCGTACAGAGCCCACTCGAAGTGCGTCTCGAATTCACGGGTATCGAAGATGAGTTCAATGGCATTGCCGTCGACCACCCTCTGATTTGCCGTGTAGACAACCATGGTGGAAGCGTCCACCGGAGAGAACCAGGGCAGGCCCACACTGATGGGGCTCTGCATGCGCTGTCTCAGTTCCTCGGTGGTGTAGTCCTTAGCCGGGTTGGTGCCACTGTTCTTCTCGACCCAGAAGTAGTAGGTGGTCTCCGTGGCGCCGGTCGAAAGAATCGTGTCCACAGTGACATAAGAGGCGGCGTCGACGTTCAACGGAGTTCCGTTCGGAGCATCCGGGGCCGTCAAGCTGGCCGTGTAGTTCTCCCACTCACTCGGCGGGACCGGTGAGCGTACCCACTCGTACAGGTCAATGAATCCAACGACGACTTGCGGAACACCCGTGGCGGGCGTGTCCGGAGCACCGTTGACGGTGTACACGATCTTGGTCGGGTCCGGAGAATACGGACCAACGGCGATCCCAATCAGATCCGGGATGCTGATGGAAGCCGTAAGAGGCTGCTGAATTGAAAACTCAGAGCCCTGGAAGTTCTCGGTGTTGCGTATCGTGAGCCGATTCTCGTCATTGATGGCCTCAATGGAGAAGATGGACTGGGCCAGGAAGAAGCTGTTCATCTCGGCCACGACTGCATCCAGCGTTCCACCGTTCGATACGAACTCGACCGACTTGGTGCCAACCTGAAAGACCATACCGCTGTCTGGCGGGAAGTCACCGTACAGGAATGAGGTATCGATGCCTGCGGCGGTGAAGAAGGTGCCATCCAACAGGAAGCTGGCTCCGGGGTAGTCCTCGGTGCTCTGAATCGTCAGGAAACCGTTGGCAGCGATAGCCTGGACCTCAACGATGCCCAAAGCATTGATGAGATCGACAACACCATCCAGGCTCCAGTCCGTGGCGGTGTTGAGTGCGAACGGAACCGTACCACTCTGCGTGCTGATGGAGCCCACCAGGGTCTTGTCGAATGGATAGGTCCTCTCGACCACATCCGGGTCGGACGTTGCGCCCAGGGTGAAGCCTGCTCGTGTGGTCAGAAGGTCGATGTACTCCGACTCGGGCTGGCTCAACGTGAAGTCACTACCAGGCTCCGTGATCGAAACTTCACCAGCACCGTCGACAACAGAGATGACGAAGCCAGTGTTCGTGTCGACTGCATTGGAGGTGTTGCTTCCTACGACCGTGGTGATGGTCATGACATTGGCAGCCGTGGATACGTTGAAGTCTCCAGTGAGAACAAGCAGAGCATCCGTGGCGGCAGCGACATCATCAGCAGAGGCGGTCGGAAGAACCTCGACCTCGATGCCAACATCGTAACCGGCGGGGGCCGGATCAGAGTTGGGCTCGCCAGTTCCATCGACCGGCGTGGTCACGCCAAAGCCGGTGTTGAAGTCAGATGCATTGGTAGTCGGGCCGTAGGTGGCGTTCGTCACTGTGACCGTGCCAGCAACATCCGTGGCACTGAAGTCAGCGTTGAGAGCGATGAACGTTGCGGTCTTTTGAGCAACGTCAGAGGCCAAGTCAGCGGCCAGAACCTGAACCTCGATGCCAGTTCCACCCGGAGCCGGGTCACTGTTCTGTGTGGTAGCGTCGACGACGTTGTACCAGACGTAGTAGGAGGTGGCGTCGTTGGCCGAGTTGAGCAGCCAGTAGTCGCCGGGGACCGTACCACCACCGGTATCCTGAGTCAGCGTGCTGGCATCAGCACAAACAACCTGCGTCTGCTCAGCAACCAGAGGATCCGTGACATTGTACCAGACGTAGTAGCGGGTGGCGTCACCGGCAGAGTAGATCTCCCAGTAGTCGCCCGGCGGGTCGCCCGCACCCTGAGTCAGAGTGTTGGCAGCGTTCGTGGTAACAGAAGTTTCTTCTGCTGTGCCAACAGAAGTAAACGTTGCCGTAGTCGACGCAGCAGTTGTTCTCGGAAGCATCGTGCAGAATCGGAACGAGTTGATTCCCAGGTACTCTGCATAGAAGTCCGTGGTCTGACGGTTGATGGCTATGACGATGTTCTGTGCAAAACGCTCATCCGAAGGATCACTCACGGTGTACGTGATAGACCCTGTACCAGGTCCCAGACCGAAAGCAGCGGCATTCTTGAACTGAAACGTATTGTCACCCACCTGTTGATCCACGATGAATGTACCGTTATATCCGACTGGAGTAGCACCAGCAATCGTGACTTCATCTCCAAGAACCAGAAAATGCCCACCGCTGCAAGTAGCCTCAACAATCGTGTCACCAGCGATGTTCTGCACGACTCGTAGATCGTCGATAATATTCGTCGCATTGTCTACACCTACCCCCACGTATGCGCCACCGGCCAGGTCGGTGCTGCTCTGAATGAACTCGATGTCATCCAGAATTCCACCGTTGCCAGTTACGAACAGGGTGGGTGTGCAGCCGATGATGTAGGCGTCTTCACGAAGCGTGAACCACGAACCTGCGTTGGCCGGGGTGTTTGTAAATCCGAGCTTGCCATTGATGTTGGCGGCCTGAACCTCATCCAGGGTGAGGATGGTGTTGATCTCACGAATGACATCGTCCAGGATGCCACCGGTCTCAAGCACGATTGGCTGAGTGCCACTGCGGGTCTCAATGATGCAGCCATCACCGGCCTGGAACGTCGGGGCGTTCGTGTCGCCGCTGGCCTCAGTTATGGTGAAGTCCGTGGTGCCAACGGCCTCGTTGGTGTTGGCCATGTCAGTACCGGTGACCGATACGACCTCGTAAGCGACCTCAATCTGCTCCTGGTTGTAGTCCTCGGGCTGTGCACCGATGATGTCCACCTTCTGGCCAATAGCCAGGCCGTGTTGAACTGAGTTCGGCGTGCCATCGGAGAGGTACGGGGTGAACGGGTCAAGCGTGGTCAGCGTAACCGTCTCATCAGTTCTTTCAATGATGGCATTAAAAAATTCTAAGCGGCCCCACTGGGAAGCAGCACTCTCGTAGTCCGGCAGCAGGTTCCGATAGTCGGAGTACGTGTTGCGGCGCACGTTCCACCACAGGTCACCCACTCGGTCCTCGGTCCAGATGCGACCACCGGAGTACACAGCGTCCGGGCCATTGTTGTAGCGGGCCGGGTCAGCGATGGTGATGTAATCGATGTTGGCCATAGCCGTGGGCTCATAGCGCTCCAGGGCCGGATCGAAGTGGAAGTAGTTCTGGATGTTGAACAGCGTCGGCTCGTCGAAGAGCTTGGCGTAGAACTTGGTGTTCGGGTCCGGAAGCCCAAGCTCATTGACCGGGAACTGAATGTTGGAAATGCCGTCGTTGTCATCATCGATGGTCGGCGGGCGAACCCAACGTCCGTTGCCAGTGCGGTTCTCGATGTCCTGGGCAGAACCGTCAATCGGATCCAGGTTGCGGTTGTAGGGAGTGACCTCCAGAATAGTGTTCTGGTCATCATCCTCATCGACGAAGCGAACGACCTGGACCTCTTTTCTGAAGTCATTCTTGCCAACACGGAACTGGGGCTCTTCTCGGCGAGTGTCACCGAAGCGGGCCAGCAGCCATGCCCATTCCTCGTAGAGGAAGATGTTGTCGGTACCCAGGCGGGTGCCACGCCAGTATGCCTTGAAGGCTCGGCGGGAACCTTTCGCCTTCACCATTCCACGATAGTAATCGAAGCGACTGCGCTCGTCGGCGTCAATCGGATCCATGTACTCATCTGCCGGGTACCATCCGTACAGGTTCTTGGCCTGGTTGTACTTCTCGGGGTCGTCCACGACATCGTATCGGTCGTAGAGCTTGATGGCATCCTTGGCCTGCTTCTCGAAGTTGGGGAGAAGCTCACCACCGTTGATGAGGAAACCATCGGCCTCAAGACGACCGTTCCAGTTGCTGGATCGGTAGGTGTCGACTCGAAGCGTCTCATGGGCCTGAGCAGATGGCGGATCATACATCAGGTCGTTGAACTCGGTGACGTTGGAGAAGAAGACGACGTGCTCAATCTCAGTGATGAGTGCACGGCAACCGTAAATCTCCGAGTCTGCTACTGCCTCAACCGTCATAGTCGGGCCGACACGAGACACCACCGTCTCATCGGTGGGGATCGGGTTGCCATACTGATTGACCAGACCGTAAGCGCCATTCTGAATGGCTTCAACGTTTAGGGTCTGTCCAACGTTTGTTGAAAACACCGCTTTCTCTGAAAACGGGCTGGCCTGGAATACACCACGGTCCTCGGGCGGCGTCTGTGGATTCGGATTCCAGGGGCTCTCGACATCCACCACCCACTCGGCGAAGAGCTTGGCGATGTAGAAGTAATCCAACTGGTCGGCACCGTCAGGGCTTGCGTCCGGGAACTCCCATCCCTCTGCTCGCAGGTAGCGGCCATATCCGATGAGGAAGTTGACGACCTCGATGGACGAGCCGAAGAAACGACCGTACTCGACGTTGACGAACTCACCAGTTCCCTTGGCATAGTAGGGGAAGGCCACACCCTGATTGGTGTAGAAGGTCTTGGTCTGTGTGCTCGGGTTCGACTGAGTCGTGATAACCTGAACAGAGACGATGTCACCCTCGGCGACACGCACGATGGGCTCAATCTCGTACTCGGTCTTGCTGTTGATCTTGATGTGCTGGCGCTTGATCGGGATGCCATTGATCATGACAGCGAACCCAGCCGTATCCACAGCCGGAGCAGTTGTGATCGGAAGCGTCACGTTTTCTGTCGTGAAAACGTGCTGGTCCTCTTCGGCAATCGATTCTTCGGTCAGCACAACCTGACCACCGACCACCGGTACCGCTGGCACCTCGGCGGTGAACATCGGGTTAAAGGTGTCGTAACCGTAGACACGGTACCCAGGGTTCTCACGGGTGATGAGAACACCAGAGGCAAAGGACTCACGTACTGGCTGGCTCTGATGCAGCACAACGTGAACGTCTTCAAACGGGACCTCCTTACCGGACAGAGTCCGAACGATGGTGCGGTCACCGTTGACGAAGCCAGATGCTCTCCAACTCAGGGCAGGTTGCGTGTTGCGCAACAGGGAACCGAAAGAGGCATCCACGCTGCCACCGTTGATCTGCACGACCTCGGAAATCCAAGCATTGACACCCACACGCTGAACGGTATTGCCATCAGCATCGGTTTCGAGATGAACGGGCAGGTCAGCAAGGCTAGGTCTAGTCAATGTCTGGCGATGCACCAAATGCGGTGCATTGAAAATCTGATTCGGCGCATTCAGGCCGATCTCGATGAACACCTCAGTCCATACCGTGTCCGTCCAGATACCATTCTTCATCAGGTAGCTGGCCAGCGCTATGGTGAACGGATAGTACACCGAGTCGTAGAATGCTTCTTCGACCGGTCCTCCGTCGCCGTAGACCCAGGTGTCATCGATCCTCTGCTTATCCAGGGAACTTTCGTTGACCACGCCTGCGGCAATTGGATCAAGAAGCTCACCAGCGGTGTCGACCGGGACCGGTGCCACCAGCTTGAAATCGTCTCTCACTGTGCCGGTTATCGGGTTGATGATACCGGCCTGGAAATCAACCCACATCGGGTGGGCGCTGCCATAACGGGGAGTACCGTCGGCTGCCGTGCTATCCGGAACATACTCGGTTCTCCACCACGTAGGCTCAATGGAGTACCCCATGACCTCCCACGCATGCGTGTGCGGACGCACCGTGTTGTAGAGGCGGCGATACTGGCCCTTGTAGTGACCCTCGATTCCGGCGCTACCGTAGTTCCAGGTGAATCGGTCACCTTCGACGAACGTGTCATTGGTCATGAAGTCGTGACCAGCAGTGATGGCCCAACGCTCGAACTCACGACGAATGATTCTCTTGAACTCGTTGTCGCTGTAATCGAACTCAAATGGACGATTCCAACGCTCAATCACAAACGTTCCTAGTCCGTTGAAGATGTAGTATTCACCATCTTCACTGTTCAGGAACACATCATCGGTGAGGGCCTTGCGGGTGAGCCAGGTTCCTCCCGATGACAGCGTTCCGGTGCCACCGGCAAAGGTTGCGTACTCTCCTTGGAATTTCGAGAACACCCTTTCATTGGCGGCAGGAGTGAGAATCTCACGGTAGTCCTGAACGACACGGTCCACCGGCTCGATGGATGTGGTCGGGACGTAGTTGCCGTAGTAATCCTGTAGGAAGAAGTTGGACGACAGGAACCGACCTGAGAATGTATCGGTCTCGGTGCGCTGGTCCGCAGGGATGGCATTGTAGAATCGGGTCTCCAGTTCCAGCCATACCAAATCACGGTCATCGCCAAACGAGTCCCGAAGTGAGCCGTCATGCCCTCGCAGCCGATCCTGACCATCACGGTCAGTGAATTTGACCGGGACATACGTCTTTGCAGTTCCCACACGGGGAGCAGACGGCGGAACGAAAATGGGCTGAGGTGTGGGGTCGAGCACGTCCACGGTGCTGCCGCTGAAGACTCGCTTCTGCACGAACGTTCCCATGTCGGAGTAGTAGAATGGGAAGTCCGGGGTGCGGCCCAGGAACAGCCGGGTCAGGACTGCATCGCAAGCATCCTCGGCGGATACCAGGAGTGAGTCGCCCACATCATTGAAGGTGTTCTGATCCCACATCTGATTCAGCGTATTGCCGAACTTGAACAGGATGCGATTGTATTCCTTCTCGATTTGACGAATGGCGTCCGGTAGGTTAAACTGAGTGGTTTGCAGCATGGCAAGCGCCCGCAGCAAACTCTGCTCGTTGTCGATGATGGTGGCTCCCAGGGCTGGGTCCTTTCGAGACCAGCGCCACGAGTTCGGGCCGTACTGGGCTCCACTGAATCCATCCTGGCTCTCGATAATGCTGCCGAAGTGGCGCAGGTACCGGGAGCGGGAGATCTCGGTCAGGGTGACATGGTCGGGGTTGCTGGTCATGCTCTTGGGCAATGTCCAGAAGCCATTCTCGTCCTGCTCCTGCATGAGCGGGGTCACGGACTTGTGCCAGACACTGTGCACCAGGCCGGTGATGGTGTCCTTTACGAACTTGTAGCCGTCGAAGGTCGAAGCATCGCTTTCAAGAGTCAACTCAAAGAGGAACTCACCCGACTGATTGAAGCTCAGCGGGAATCCCAGCACGAAATCGTCCTGGCCGGTACCACGCTGGTATTCGTAGACCGTGGTCCCCTCGGAGGTATTGACGATGTCCAGCACGTTCGGGTCGAAAGCGTACTTCTGGAACACGGGGGAGTCGTTGCGCTCGTCACGCACGTCTCCGGCGACCTGCTCCAAGCCGTGCCAGAATTCAATGATGGGCCGGGTGGCCTGGTCCTCGGGCTTCAGGTTCTCACGATCAGCCGGGCTCAGGTCCTCGATGTGGCGCCACCAGTTACGGTCGGCCCAGTCGTTGTTGATGGTGTCGTAGTCACGGATGTCGTAGACGTACTCATCATCCTGGCCAATACCGGTAGGACCCACGTCCGAGACGGTATAAGTCAGTGGCACCCAGAACCCATTCTCGTACCGTTTGAAGAGTCGCTCGGTACCAATACTTGAGTCTTCCCATAGCATCCCCTCTCGAACAAAGTCGGGCTGGTCTGTGCGCACCACCACGGACAGGGGGTGCCAACGTCCACTCTCCTGGGTGTATCTCCAGATCATGGGGCGGTTAAAATCGGGACCGGTGCGGGCCACGTAGAAGTGGTCCCCCGCTTCGAGGTCGCTGGTGTCCTCTGGCGCCACTGCAACCGATATAAAATCGACTCCCACCCACTGGGTTCCATCATATCGGAAGATGCGCCTGGTGCTGGAAGAGGCGTCCTCAGCATAGTCTCCGGCGGTAGCCGTAGCCGGAAGACCGTTCACCAACTGGCATACCCGGACCTCAAATGCGGTTCCGGTCCACTCATACAGTACGGTGCGTGAACCGGCGGGCTCCTTGGTCACGTACTCACCGTTGACATCGGCAGCACCATCTCCAACCCAGAAGTACCGGCCAAAGTTGATGTGCTTGTCGAAGTCCATGGGCGGTGCCCATGAATAGAATCTGGTCTCGAAGACCCGATTGGGGTCCTCAGTCACGATGCCACCGTTGGCCTCAATCTGGCCCACGAGGTCCTGGTAGAAGGCGCCGGACAACCGAGTCTGGGACTGCGGATCAATGTAGGTGGATCCGATAGACAACTGATAACGTTGACGTTCTGGTGTCGGAGCGGACAGCGGTGGCGTGCGTTCCAGGTCCTCTTCGCTCAAGACGCTCGTGTCACCCACCCAGCCGATTACGAAGTCTGCTCGCTCGGGTTCGTAGAGTGGGTCATCAGCGATCCAGAACTCCCGATTGTTCTGCGTGGTCTTTAGATAGTCGGGTAGCTGTTCAAATGCTCGGCGATCTTGCGGCATGTCCTTGTTCCAGTGGGTGTTGTTCGTCGCTGAGATATTTATCCCTCCTGAGCACACGTTATCCAGGCTTGACTAGGGTATGTGGTTGTGTTATCTTCCCTCTCGTGAATACCACAGACCCCTGGTTCATGACCCGCCAGGGCCGGTGGATATAGGGTACCCCAACAGGGTCAGAGTAAGGAGGAATCCTCAATGCGTAATCAAGATCCCGTTGAAGTCGCCAAAGAGAAGGCGATTTTCGCTTACAACTACGTGCTTCGTCAGGCCCGTGAGGCGCTGGCCCTTGCCAACGAGCGTGGCATCCTTCAGGATCGTGACGTTCAGATCGCCGCTGGTGGTTTTCTGGCTGGTTGGCTGGTCCTGAGCTTCGGTGTTGGTTTCGGCCTCGCCGTTGGCTACCTGGCCTACCACTACATCCGCTGCGATGACCGTGTGGCCCCGAAGCCTGAGAAGGCGGCCCCGCCCAAGAAGGTCGGCTAAGGCAGAACCTTTGGGGTGAAAGCCCCCATTGCCGTAGCGGAACAACGAACTCCGCTACGGATTCCTCACGGAGGTCTGCATGAATTTCTCAATCAGAGTCCAGAGAATCGTATCCAAAGATTCAACTGAAAGCCTTGGCGTCGTAAACTTCGACACCGTGACATTTGAGGTTATTCGCCACCTACAGACCAAGGAATGTCCTCTCACCGGTCGTCTATTTTCCCCGATCAAGCAATACTTTATCGAGATCCACCAGAACGATGATGGACCAATTCCTAACATACGTCTCGCTCTGGCTGCGGCCATGAATGCACTCTACAACTCGGCTGGTCACGTCGGGGTCTTCACCCTGTGGATCAAAGGGCGCCGGTACTCCCAGTTCAGTTGCTCTCCCGATGATTGGGACAAGTTCAGGGAAGAGCTTTTCGCTGAGGTCGACTCGGACATGGCCTTCAACCGGGAAGAGTGGGGGCTCACGGAAAAGCAGCGCCGGGCTAAATCAGAGAACAAGGACGTTGCATGAGAATAACCAACAAAAACAGGTGGTTAATCAAGTGGAAGGACCGGTGGTTTAATTTCAAAATTACCGTTCGGCATACCATGTGGTACCCCATCTTTGATAGGTTCCGGTGGATTGTTGGAGTGGCACCAGAACACGGAAACTACTTCTTACGGATTCAAACGATAAGACATACAGTCGTGGCCAAGTCACGAAAACTGAGAACAGGATGGACAATAAGCGATGGCTGAGCACAAATACCACGTCACCTACATGGTGGCACCGCCCCAATCCACGATGTGGGCTGATTCCATCGAGGTCGAGCTAGAAGAGGCGCTGACCCACGTTAACGACCATGACAAGGTCATCGAGAAGGTCAAGATCAAACGTGGCCTGATGGAGGATTCCAAGGTCTACGTGATGAGTTGCACGCCGGTCGACAAGAAGGGCAAGTTCAAGCGTCACCCTTGGCAACGGGTCTGAGAGATCCCTCGTATAGCTTCTTCAGTTCCTTCTTCAGTTCTTCAGAAGGAACCATTAACTTGTGCGCACCCTTTTCGTGTAAACGCCAGATGTATCCAACTTCATCGAGGATCTCAAACTTATGGCCGGACGCAATCAAATGGGACCACAGCATGTCTTCTGATTGAAAGGCCCACTTCTTCATTCTCGGAATGAATGGTTCAACAACTTCCCGGCGCACCATCACTATGTGGTGCATTCGTTTCACCATATTGACCCACCCCTGGTCCAGAGGAATTTCCACCGGAGGGTATAGCATCCCCTCATGTAACCGCTGCTCCTTCGTAATAACGCCGCACGCATCCGGGCATCTATCCAGGACATCGTAGCACTTCTGGAATATGCCGGGAATGATGTAATCGTCGTCGTCCACGAACGAAACGAACTCAGCCGATCCCGCAGAGAACCCAGCATACCGACCAACCCCGATGTGACCGGGGGTGCCAGGTATGAGGTGTAGATTGATCGGCTCGTCTTTCAACGAGTCGAGGCATTGCTGATGAAACTCCGTGTGAGTCTCATCAACAATCACATGAACGTCACATCGATTACGATGGGAGGAAGCAGATTCCATCGAGTGTGGACAGTCCGGATGTGTAGGAATCACCCTGGAACTCAACCGCCCAACCAGCCGGTCCACCACCCGCTGGTCCACCATTACCTATGTCGTTTGGCTCGACAAAGGTCAACGGACAGTTCAGTGTATGCTGTCCCAAACCGAGGCCCTGGAAAGCACCACCTACGTTACCAATTATGTTCCCTGCGGTATCGGACACCTTGAACTCCCAATAGTCAAAGGCTCCAATGTGACCGATGGTGAAGACGAAGTCGATGCTGGTTGGACGGTACCCGAGGTTCCATGTTCCGAGGACAGCCAGCCTGTGCTCTGGAACTGCTCCGGTGACGAACAGATCCCAGGAGGTACCGTTCCAACTCAACTCCGTTGGAGTGAGATTCGTCCAAAACGTGTTGGCAACACGCTGTGTTCCAGCACATGCTGGACCGATAGGAGCCGGGCCATCGACTGGTAATATGATGAGTGGTGACATTTGAAAAACCTCCGTTAGTTCTGTACTGGTGTCACATCCGTTAAGAGGAACGTGGTGAAAATTGAATACGTCGTCGTCACATTGGTCATTCCAATCGTGGCAATCGTGTGCGGCGGGCTCGTGTAATGAGTCAGGGGACCAGCGGTATTGCTGGTTGCGACCCCAGCATAAGTGATCGTATTGACAGGTTGCCAAGTCGTCAATGAAGTACCGTCGCCAGCAAACTTTCCCCACAGGAGGTGCTCGTTGTTGTTGGTTTCGAGCCCGTCGATGAAGGTCGCCAAACCGCTTTTTCCAGCGATATAGGCGGCATCTTTGTTGTCCACAGCAACGCCGTAACCCACGTCGTCACCGCCACTCGGTCCGCCAAAACGCCGGTTTAGAAGCGATATTCCATCACTACCTCGCAACTTCATATGAATCATGTTGTCGTTTCCTGCCAAGGTCTGCCCAGAGCACCAGAAATTATCATCTGAGTCGACGGAAACGTCATAGAAACGTGTAGTGGTTGAACTTATTACAAGACGGCGCTGCCACTGGAGCCCACCGACTGAATTCCACTTGGCTGCAAATGCGACCTCGGGTGCTCGATCAGATTCATAGCCGACGATGACAGGATCGTTTTCGGAATCGACTGCGATTGCTTGGGTGAACTGGTGGTCACCAGTATTTCCAAGACCACGAACCCATAACAGGTTACCATCAGAATCCAGCCTTGCTACCCATGCAGCGGCTCTTGATGTGCCAGCGATGCCATCATAGGACCACCCACATATAAAGACTGTTCCGTCTGTGCCTACAGCAACACCTGTACAAGCACCAGCATTTCCCTGGAAGAAAGACCGAGCCCAGATGTTGGCACCAGTCGTTCCGTTGACCTTAAGGAGCACGCAACGAGAAGACGAATCTTCCATTGCAACGTAAACATGACCACTGGCTGGATCAGTATCAACATCCCACGCTGTCGAATTACCTGCACTTTTCAGCCTTCTCTGGTAAACCAGCGCACCAGCCGAATCGAATTTGAGCAATGAGGCCGAGCCTATTCCAGCACCAGAGAGACCGCACACAGTTACATTCCCGGAGGAATCGAACGTGGTCCCATACTGGGTGCTTTCACCAGAACCTGGGTTGTAGGACTTCACCCATTGGAGGTTCTGGTCCTTGTCATAGTAGGCGAGCATGCCGTGTCTCGGGAATGCGCCTGCCACTGGATTACGATAACCGGCGATGGCTACATTTCTGGCAGAATCCACAGAGATTGAACGACCATGGACACCACGGCTGCTGCCAGTGCCCGGTGGATGGCCGAGACCTTTGATGTAAAGCGGTGGAGTCTGATCGTACTCCGGAAGAATGATGATGTGTCCCATTAGATATTGACCTCAGTAAATGCCGTTGCATATCTTGCGACGTTACCCGTTGCGCCCGAACCCGTGGGTGAATTGAGAACCATCGAGCTAACGCCGTTGGCGTAGGTCGGAGTTCCGTTTGCAACAGACGATGCCTGGTAGATGAACGAACCATAGGTTCCTAATCCACCACCATTGTCGGGAACTCTGGCAATCAAGCCATCGTTTCCACCCTGGCCTGCCGTGGACGTGGTGTTCGCTACGAAATAGAGGAACCCATCATTGGCTCCACCGATGTTGTGACCGGTCTCAGTTCCTACCACTTCACCAAAGGCATTCTGCCACTGAAGGTTGCCAGCGGTATCGTATTCGGCCAAGATAACATCCCGGCTTCCGATGACTCCCGAGAGGGAATACGCAGACACGAAAATTCTATCAGTGCTATCCACCCAAACGCCACCGGCTCTACACTGAATGACAGCATCGCCGATGTAGCGCTGCCAGAGCACGTTCAATGAGGAATCCATCTTCACGAGGACGGCTCGTTCCGGGCCTGTAGCGAAGTTCTCATAAATCCTTCCTACTGCATAGAGGTTGCCGCCCGAATCGAGGTAACAATCTTCAAAAGTGAAATTGTCAGGCCCGCCACCACCACCGAAGCTGTTGACGTTCTGCAAAGCACCAGATGAGTTGAACTTGGCCATGAGGCCAATCTGATTGCCTTATGTCTCTCGCTCTTCACCGACTAGATAGACGTTTCCGCCTCCGTCGATGGTCATGCCCTTGAAACCGTTCTGGCTTGATGAGGTCGGTACAGCGTTACCCAATCGACGTATCCAGTTGATGGCACCGGTCGTTCGATTGTACTGAATGACCTGCGCCAACTGCGGACTACCAACACCCGACGGGTAATAGAATCCACCACTGTACGCAAACGATGCGTCGGCGGCTGTAGTAAAGTGGGCAGAGTTTGGTGTTGCTCCGCCACCTCCAAGTTCTCGGTCCCAGTTGAATGCACCTCCAGAGTCCGCCATCTCTACAACGACACCAAATTGGAACGTTCTCTGACCACCGATGTACACATCTGAACCCTGATGGGAGATGCCATAGATCCGGTCGTTTGAGCTTGCGCCTGGGTCACTCGTGCTTCGATATCCATGCTGCCATTGCAAGGCGCCAGTGTTGTCGAACTTGGCAATCAGACCATCCGTTCCACTGGTTCCACCAGCGTCGTAGTATCCTCCTACGTAGGAGTTTCCAGCAGAGTCAACTGCTATATCCAGAAAGTTGTCGCTGTTCGATGACCCAAGAAGAGTAATCCAAACCTGCTTGGGTGTTTCAACTGGTAGAAGGATGAATCTAGTCATTATCCGAGGCTTCCTATTCTGAGTTCCTCATCACTGAGGTTGGTGACCAACTCGATATCCGTTGCGGAAGCAGCCGATACCAGCAACTCATCAGGCTCGGCACGCACCTGGAACAGACGACCGAACGCCTGGTCCTGGAACTTCGGCACGATGACCACGGACTGTACATCCGGGGCCAACTGCTGATGGATGTAGGCGGCCAACTCGGTGAAGTAGAAGCTCTCACCGAATTCCCAGTTGGTCACGTCGAAGTATGCGTTGATGGCGTTGAGCGTACCAAGCCGAATGTCGTTGTCGCTGAGCGTGGAGCCCGGTGTCTGAACGATCTTGAACGTGGCCTGCAACTCATCCACAGCCTGCGTGCCAAAGAGAGGCTTGTAGCGGGCCGTATGATAGATGATGGCATCCGAGATCATCCTGAAGTCTTCAAAGTCAGCAAACTGAGTTCGTAGAGCTTCAGAGGTCGGGGCCACCGGCTCATCCTCAGCGGCTCCGTTGTTGGCCAGCCAGGTTCGATACGCCTCGTCGTAGGTCGTGGTGAGCAGGTAGACATCCATGATGTTCGATACGCTCGGGTCGATCCGGTGTGCATCCGGAGAGTAGTGCTCCCATGAGAACTTCAAACCGCTACGACCGATAGCCTTCTTGTACTCACCCTGGTTAGAAGCGGCTTCCCACTTTCCACTGATGGTATTGGCGACCACCCAAGTATCGGTGGTGATGTCGTAATGCACGTCGCCATCTGCCACCGGCAGATCGTTGAAGACACGAAGCTCGATGTTCAGAGTTCCGGTCGCTGGCGGAGTGGTGAACGAAATGATGCTGCCCGTGGTTCCCGGAGACACGGTGAAGTCCGTACCCTCAACCTGAGCGACACCATCCACGGACACCGTGTAGGTCTCATCGATCAGGGAGATGCCGGTCGTATCGGCCAGGGCCGTGGTGCAGTCGAAGGAATCGACGCCGCTCTCGAAGTCGGTGTCAGTCCCATTGCCACTGAAGCACTGCTGATCCTTCACACCGCCCAGGAAGTCTCCATCCTTCGGGTCGCCCCGCTGGGACAGGCCGTAGGTTCCCTTCGGTATCGTTGTGCCGTCGATTGGTTCCCAAACAGAGAAGCCCTGCTCTTCCACTCGGCGCCACAGGACCAGGTCCGTGAAGCCGTCGGTGACGACCAGGTCCCGGAACAGGAACGGGTTGTCATAGAATCCACTGTTGTCCTCATCAGAAGGAACTGTGAATAGGGCTCGGGCGTTGGTGTAACCACCGTCGTCACGAACGATGTCCTCAACGAACAGGCTGGCGTCTGAGCCGATGAACGACACGAGGCAGGACGAGATGTTCAGATCGTTCGCCACGGTGCTTGAGCCGACCTGGGTGGGCTCCTGCGTGGACAATGAGCCGATCATCGAGGCCACGACCCACAGCGTGACTCGCACGCCGCCTGCGGGTGGGGTAGAGAATCGAACCGTGTCACCATCGATGATGGACCAGGTTCCATTCGGGGACCACGGGCCTTCCTGATTGACACCATCGAGGAAAACGTACACCATATTGGCCGTGACACCGGAAAATCCAGTCAGAGCGAAATCGGTGTCACCGCCGCTGGCGATGTGACTGCTGTAGCCGCTGCTGGTCAGGGACGGGTTGGTGAAGTAGTAGATACGAACATCCACACCGATGCCGGGCGCCGTAGCGAAGTCCACGATGTTGGGAGTGCTTGAAGTGCCAGGGGTCAGGGTGTAGGTGTTGGGGTCCTGAAGAACACCATCCCAGAAGACGATAATGCTGTCAGCGTTCTGGGTGACTGCGGTGAACTCGTAACTGGTCTGGAATCCAGTTCCGACGTAGGTCTCCAACCCGATGGCGGGGTTGTCGATGCCATGGTAGGAATAGACTATGATGTTCGTACCGGCGCCCGGAGGCGTACAGGCGTTGAACACCAGGTTCGGCGTACCGTCGATCATGACGAAGCTATAGTCGAAGGTCAAGCGCTGCTCAACACCATCGATGAACACGAAAGCGTTGGTGGGGGCCTGCACATCGACACCAGTCAACGGGAACTCGGTATCGCTTCCATTTCCAGCGAAGTAGAACACACCAATCTCGGCGGCCACAAACTCGCTGGACACTACCACGTCGATGAGAGCGCCATCAGCAGGGGCCACTAGGAAGCAGATGAAGTCACCAGCCGGGTCTTGTGTGATAGTGTAATCGACGTTCAGGCGCTGAATGATGCCATCCACGTTTACCACGGTGTTGGTCGGAAGCGGGTTGATCTCAGTCTGGAAGCATTCCTTGACACCGTCTCCAACGAAGGTGGTAGCACCGATGTCGCAGGTGGCGCCGATCTCGGACTCGAAGCCACGACGACGTAGGCTGGTGCGGGACTCGTTACACTCCAGAATCTTGACTCGGTCGTTGACGACTGCACCGGTCTCCGGATCCAGGGAGCGCTCGTTGTTGGCGAAGTAGAACTGAACCTCACGGGCCGACTCAAAGAACTGGCCCAGACCACGGTCGACGATCTTCCACTGATCTTCGTCCACACCACCGGGGATGAACTGGAGATAGACCATCCAGGAGGCGTCAAGCTGGCTCTTGGTCTTGTCGTTCTGGTTGTCAAGAGAGAATTCACCAGTCAGGTCCAGGTCCTCGAAGTCGAGGATGAGCCACTCTTCGTTCTCTCGGTCCCAGGATAGGCCGAAACCGAGCTTGAGATCGATCTTGCCTTCGATGGCAGAGACCTCGGAATCGGTCAGGGTGTTCCGGAAGGCCGGGAACACCGAAGCCATGCGCACACCGTCGGGGATGAGTTCGTTGAGGATGATGCCATTCTCGGCGGTACCGTCGTCAATCACTCGACCAACGTAGGTCAAGGGACCATTGCTGGTGTCGTAGCGCAGCACTGCATCAGTCTTGACGAACACAAAGTTGCCGGTGGCGCCCGGTCCCACGGCGATTGGAGTTGCCGTATCGTCCACGATGTTACCCAGGGACTGCCCGGCGACCGTGGAGGTCTCCGACCAGTAGGTCTCATCCGGGAAGAAGAGTTCGCTGTACTTGTTGTAGTAGAGCAACTCCTTGTCGGCTTTCTGCAACAGAGGCCGGATGTAGTTGTTGATCAGTTCGTTCCGGGGCAGGAGGTTGGTATCCGCCGACTGGAACTGAATCGCCAGGGTGTCTTCCTCATAGTAGCGTCCGTCGTCGGCCAAGACCTTAACGTTCTGGTAGAGGCCGGTCGGGTCGAACAGGCGGGAATACCGGGAATGTCCGGAATATGTCCTGTTCACAGTCTTGACTTTGGCGATGGCGTTGTCCCGGAGGTAGAAGTTGTTCCAGTCCTGTCCAGTAACCATGCGGTTCTGCGTGTAGAAGACCCGGTTGGCCCTCGTGCGGATGTCGAAGTTGGTCTCCGTGGCCGCAGCGTTGACGATGCTCTCCTTCAGGGAGAAGGTGATGGTCAGGAAGTAGACCGCCGTGTCGTCGCCCGTGTATGGGACGGCTATGGTCTGGTTCTGGATGTCCTCGGTACGGACGATGAGGGGCTCCGGGTTGCTGGTTCGGTACCAGAAACGGAAGCGGCCCAAGGGGATCTGGCCGAAGGTTCCGTCACCGAAACGCACTCGAACTCGGTCGTTGGTCAGCGTGTCAAGCTCAAAGACCTGGCGCTGCTCGGAGTCCAGAGTGTTGAAGGCGACAGATTCGCCGAAGACGTTGTCCACGAGTTCCCAGTCAGCGGAGACCTCACCCTGGGGGTCCAACTGCTGAAGGTAGAAGTCGTCGTTGTTGATGTTCTGGGAGTTCAGTTCCTCGACCCGGAGCACCTGTGGCTCGGTATACTCCTTGTCCAGGGAGGTCAGCGTACCCTGGCGGATCTGGAAGAAGAACCCGGTACCGGTCGAGGCCAGGCCCCGGCCATCCTGCTCGTAGAAGCAGTTGAAAGAGGTACGGGTCTCTGGCATAATCTCCTGGTAGGTTCCGTCGTCCTTGTCGAGTCGGGCATTTATGACCTCGAAGGGAAGGCTCACACCGTTAACGGCAGCGGTGAACTTGTACGTACCAGTGCTGGGGATGACGGACTTGAAAACGTACTGCTCGGCTCTAGTGGCTCCGGACACATACTTGACAAGAGGCTTGCCATACTGTGTTCGAGTCGCAAAAGCCGAATTCATTATAAGGAGGAACTGCTCGAACCAATCGACGTTCTGTGGATCGTTCCAGACAATGTCCTTGTCCTGGATGTTTTGTCCATTGGAATCAAAGATTTGCTGGTTGGTCCTAATGGATTCTATGCGGACTTTACCGCTGGCACCACGGACTCGGTTGATTTTGTAGGCCACGTTCTGGGCCAGTCGGATGAGGCTGTCCCGGCGCTCGGCGGTGGCCAGGAAGTTCTCTCGGGTGTTGAGGTCAACACGGAAGCTGATGTTCTGGGACAGCCAGGCCAGGATTTCAACCTTCGTGACGAACTCGGACGAGGCGAGCCACTCGTTGAACTCTTCCGGGTAGTTGGTCCGGAGGTAGTTCATGATGGCCTGGGTCAGGTTGTCGATGTCGTATGCTCGGAAATCGACGTTCTCGATGGCCTCGTAAATCTTGATCCAGTCTTCAGAAACGAAGAGTGTGTTCTGGCGTGATATGGTGCCCATTATTGTGTCTCACCGAATGTGACGCTGAAGATGTCGTTCATATCGAACTCGACGAAATTCAGAGTGGCTGTTACTACGATCTCGTGATTATCTATGTCCACGTCGACCCTTATCTCCACCGGCTCAACCCGTGGATCGTTGCGGAAGATGCGCTCGGCGTCGGCGTACACCATCGTCTCTGTACGGGGGTCCATGAGGTCGAACAGGAGGTCGTGAACTATTGAACCGAAGAACGGTCTCATCCTACGCTCACCCAATCGTGTGTTGAATTCGTTACGCAGGGCTTGCTTTACAGCGTCAACATCGTATACACTAGTGTTAACGCCCGATTTCAGGTCGACGGATGAGTATCCACGATAGAGAGGTGATGTCATTGATAGATAAGCCTTTCGAGTCGAGCAATACAAAAATTCCCCCACTCAGAGGGGGCTGAAGTATTTACTTCAAGCAAAAGACAACTACAACGTAGGAGAGAGCCGCATGTATGACGCTTTGACCGGTACCGAGACCGGGAGAATAATCAAGCCTTACGTAGAAGCACTAACCAGAGAAGACGAAGCAGCCTTATTCAGGAGATACCGGGAGGACAGGAGCCCGGAACTACTCCACGAAATCACATCCACCTACAGCCCCATCGTTCGGAAGGCGGTCAACAACATGTCCGGATACCGGATTGACCCCGAGGAACTGGCCGGGGAGGGCCTCGTTGCGCTCACCGACGCCGCCCAGAGGTTCGATCCGGAACTGGGGTACCGGTTCGCCACCTTCGCCAAGAAGTGGGTCCGGGGCCTGATGTTCGTCCACATCACCCGGAACGTCCTGCCGACCTCCATCTCCAAGGAGCGGGACGCCAAGAACCTGTTCTTTAAGCTGAAGCAGTTCATCGTTGAGAACACCGACGACGAGGGTGAGTTCAAGCTCTCCGGCGCCATGGCGCTCAAGCTCTCCGAGATATACAACGTCCCGGTGAGCGAGATCCAGCGCATGAACTCGCTGCTCATCAAGCCCAACGACTACTTCTCGGAGATGATCCCTCACCGGGAATCTGGTGAGGCCGGTCACTTCACGGTCGAGGACAGCCTGGCCTCGTCCTCGGACACCTTCGAGTCCATCCAGAAGTACGAGACCCACGAGTTCCAGACCCGAATCATCCAGGATGCTATGGATCAGGTACTTGACGAGCGGGAGGCTGCGGTGTACTATGCCCAGGTAATGTGTGAGCGTCATGATGACGGCTTCAAGACCCTGGACGCCCTGGCCGAAGACTGGGATGTATCGAAAGAACGTATCCGGCAGGTGCGAATTCTGGCCAAGCGGAAGATGGAGAGCCGCTTGAAGATGGAAGCAGCCCTCAACGATTGGGGACCGGAGGACTTGT
>JAAUYE010090541.1_pt1 | contig 40462 bp, 35 predicted proteins | sample 7278081 | NCBI WGS metagenome assembly JAAUYE01 (sample SAMN14350131, study PRJNA611818) | marine sediment metagenome | isolation source: surface marine sediment (0.6m) | place: French Polynesia: Moorea | collected 2018-08
GACCTGATGATCGCGATGAATGCACAGACGTACGCACGCGACCTTGCCGAAGTCGCGCCGGGCGGCTGGCTGATCTACGACTCCACGTGGCCGCGCAGCAAGCTGCTGGACCGCGACGACGTCACCGTGCTGGGCATTCCGCTGTCGAAGATGTGCAACGAGAATTTCGACGGCGCGCGCGCCCGCATCCTGATGAAGAACATCGCGTACGTTGGCGCCGTCGCCGCATTGCTCGAGATCGACCTCGATACCATCACGGCGCTGCTGGAGGAGACGTTTGCCTCGAAGCCGCACCTGGTCGATTCCAACATGCAGGCTATTCGGCTGGGCTACGACTACGCGAACGAAAATTTCGTGTGCCCGCTGCCGAAGAAGGTCGCGCCGCTCGACAAGACGAAAGGGCACATCGTTATCGACGGCAACACGGCGGCCGGCCTCGGTTGCATGTACGCCGGCGCGACGGTCGGCGCCTGGTATCCGATCACACCGTCCACGTCATTGATGGATGCGTTTCGCTCGTTCTGCCAGAAGTACCGGGAGGACGAGGCGACCGGCAAGCGCACCTACTGCATCATCCAGGCCGAGGACGAGCTGGCGGCCATCGGCATGGTGCTCGGCGCGACCTGGAACGGCGCGCGGGCGTTCACGCCGACAAGCGGTCCCGGTATCTCCCTGATGAGCGAGTTCATCGGTTTCGCCTACTACGCGGAACTGCCCGCGGTCATCTTCAACGTCCAGCGCTGCGGTCCTTCGACCGGCATGCCCACGCGCACGCAACAGTCCGACATTCTGGCCTGCGCCTATGCGTCGCACGGCGACACCAAGCATGTCCTGCTGTTCCCGAATGATCCGGGCGAGTGTTTCACCATGGCGCAGCAGGCCTTCGACCTCGCAGAACGCCTGCAGACACCCGTGATGATGTTGTCCGACCTCGACATCGGCATGAACGACTGGATGGTGCCCGATTTCGAGATCGACGAAGGCAAGGCGCCCGACCGGGGCAAGGTGCTCGGCGCCGAAGAACTCGAGGAGATGGAGAACTTCTACCGCTATCTCGACGTGGATGGTGACGGCATCCCGTACCGGACATTGCCGGGAACGCACCCGAAGGGCTCGTATTTCACGCGCGGCTCCGGGCACACCAAATACGGCGGCTACACCGAGGATGCCGACGAGTACCAGGAGGTGGTCGATCGGCTGCTTGTGAAGTGGGAAACGGCAAGATCGCTGGTGCCCGAGCCCGAGGTTCGTTATTCGAAGTTCAACAAGGCCGCCATCCTGAGCGTGGGCGGCTCGGACGGCGCCTGCAAGGAGGCGCTGGACCGGCTGGAGGCAGAGAAGGTGGCGCTGAACTACTGCCGCGTACGGGCATTCCCGTTCAGCGATGCGGTCAGGGAGTTCATCGAGCAACACGACGTCGTTTACGTCGTCGAGCAGAATCGCGACGCTCAGCTGCGTACTCTGCTGATGCTCGATTCGGAAGCAGATCCCGCGAAGCTGGTATCACTACTGCATTACAACGGTATGCCGCTCAATGCGGGTTTCGTCGTCAAGCGTGTGCTCGAGGAACGGGCCAAAGGACAGGCGGCATGAGTTATATCTCCAAACCCAAGGTCGCCCACCCGGGTATTCCACGCAACAAGCTCGGCCTGACCGTCCGCGATTACGAAGGCGTGATCTCCACGCTGTGCGCCGGTTGCGGCCACGATTCGGTCACGGCCGCAATCATCCAGGCCGTTTTCGAGCTCAACGTCGAGCCGCACAACCTGGCCAAGATGAGCGGCATCGGGTGCTCGTCAAAGACGCCGGCCTATTTCGTCAGCCAGTCGCACGGGTTTAATTCCGTGCACGGGCGTATGCCGTCGGTAACGACGGGCGCCAACGCGGCAAACCGCACGCTGACCTACATCGGCGTATCCGGCGACGGCGACTCGCTGTCGATCGGCGCGGGCCAGTTTGTGCACGCGATCCGGCGCAACCTGAACATGTGCTACATCATCGAGAACAACGGCGTCTACGGCCTGACCAAGGGCCAGTTCTCGGCGTCCGCCGATATCGGCAGCATGCCGAAGAAAGGCTTGCCGAACCAGCAGGAACCCATCGACCCGGTCAGCACGGCCCTGTCGCTCGGCGCGACCTATATCGCGCGCAGCTTCTCTGGCGACAAGGATCAGCTCGTGCCGCTGATCCAGGGCGCGTTGTCGCACGACGGATTTGCGCTCGTCGACGTCATCAGCCCGTGCGTGACGTTCAACGATCACGAGGGCTCGACCAAGAGCTATGCGCACACGCGCCAGTTCTACCATCACGTTGTCGACGCCGACTACATCCCGCCTGCCGAAGAGATCAAGGCGCAATACGACAAGGGCTCGGCGATGCCGGTCGAGTTGCATGACGGCAGCAAGATCGTCCTGCGCAAGATCGACAACGAGTACGATCCCACGAGTCGCGCCGCGGCGTTCAAGTACCTGCGCGATCGTTTCAATGCCGGCGAAATCATCACGGGCCTCCTGTACATCGATGACTCCCGCAAGGAGATGCACGACCTGATGGGCAACATCGAAACGCCGCTGGCGCAGTATCCGCTCGAGGACCTGCACCCGGGCGGTGACGAGCTCAAGAAAATCCTGTCGCGCTACCGCTAGGACCTGTCATGACGAACAGCCGCCGTGATTTTATCAAGGCGGGCGCCGTCGGCGCCGCGGCGATCACGACAGGTGCGCTCGGCCTGCCGTCACCGGCGGCGGCGGATACGGACCGTAAACCCCTCAACATACTGTTCCTGGGCGGCACGGGATTCATCGGTCCGCACGCGGTGCGCGAGGCGCTGCGCCGCGGGCATTCGGTCACACTGTTCAATCGCGGCCGCACCGACAGCACGCTGTTCCCCGACCTCGAGACGATCAAGGGCGATCGCAACAATGGCCTCCGGGGGCTCGAAGGACGGCGGTGGGACGTCGTCATCGACAACTCCGGTTACGTGCCGCGGCACGTGCGCGATTCGGCTCGGCTGCTGGCGCCGAACATTGCGCACTACCTGTTCGTGTCCACGGTATCGGTGTATGCCGACTTTACGAAAGACGCATCGGAGGACGCGCCGCTCGCGACGATTGCGGACGAGACCGTCGAGCAGGTGACCGGCGAAACTTACGGCGCCCTGAAAGCGCTGTGCGAGAAGGCGGTCGTGCAGGAAATGGGTGCCGAGCGCACGACGGTGCTGAGGCCGACCTACATTTGCGGTCCCGGCGATCGTACCGATCGTTTTACCTGGTGGCCGGTGCGGACATCGCGCGGCGGTGAAATGCTGTGGCCCGGGCGGCCCGGCGACCACATCCAGATCATCGACGTGCACGATCTCGCCAATTTCACGGTGGACTGTGCGGAGCGGAAAATTGCCGGCACCTTCAACGCGGCTACGCCGGAGGGCGGTTACACGATGGGCCAGCTGCTGGCGGACTGCCGGGCAGTGACTGCCGCAGAGGTTGACGACATCTGGGTTGACGAGGCTTTCGCACTGGCGGCAAACGCCAACGCCCCGGTACGCAACTACGGCGCGTTCCCGGTCTGGCACCCGCAGCGTGGACCCAATGCGATGGGCGCACAGTTTATCGCCGCGGCGGCCCGTGACGCCGGCATGCAGAATCGCCCCGTACGCGAGACGATCCGGGCTCTACTGGACTGGTGGGAGACGTTGCCCGACGAGCGGACGTCGAATCTGCAGGCAGGCGTCATGCCCGAGTACGAGGCCGAGCTCATCGCCCGCTGGAAAGAGCAGCAGGCATAAAAAACCCCGGCGCGAGGCCGGGGCCGGGTCGGGCGCCAGGGGGGGTTAACGCCAGATCCTATTCCACCAGGGTTCGTAGTCGACAGGGCTGCTGGCGTCGATGAAGTCGATCTTTGCCCGAATGTCATCGATGTCCCATCCGGTCAGGTTGGCGAGCGTCTCGGCTTCGCGCTCCTGGCGTTCGCGAACGGCTTTCATGTAGTCCGTAGCGTCACACGTCAGTTCGCCGCGGAACGGGTGGCGGATGACGTAGCGGCCCTGGAAGTTCTGCCGGTCGCCGGTCTCCTGGAACATCAGGTCCTCGGGGAAGTGCTCCTTGTCGTAGCGCACGTGCAGCCGCGTGACGAACACGTCCTGCGCGCCGCCCTTGCCCATTCGGGGGCCGGATCCGCCCCCAACCCAGAAGACGCCCAGCTTGCGCAGTTCGTCGGCACTCAGCGGATCGGCCGCGCAGGGATCGCACCAGTTCATGTCCCAGGCGTACTCGAGGAACACGCCGCGTTCGTTCTCCTTGACGGTTTGCTGCTCGAACATCGACCGATAGAAGTCGGAAAACTCGGCCTGCACGAACTCGGGCACCTCGGTGTTGCTCGGCAACTTCACGGTGCGGTAGTTGGTCGTCTCGATGCGGCCCGTCCGTGTCAGGCCATAGACATAGAGTTCCTGCTTGCCGTTGGCGTTGAGGGTGCCGAGGCGGATCGGCAGCATGAACTTGTTGCTTTCGTAGGCGACCTGCAGCGGCCGCAGGTAGGAGTAACCCAGCTTAGATTGCTGATCGAGGTTGACCTTGGCGACGAAGAAACGCATGTCCTGCTTCAGGTAACTGTCGACGACGGCCTCGGCGCCTCGTGGAATGTTGTAGTCATTTGCGTCGAGCCACTTGATCAGTCCGTCGCTCTCCTCGGCCGACAGGATCAGGATGTCGTACTCGCCAACCGTGTAGCTGGCCTCGATCGTGACGCCTTGCGAACGCTCGAGAGAGCTTTTCATCGAACGCGCCGACCGCGGAAGCGCCATGTCGGCCGAGAACATCTCCTCCAGTTCGTATCGGACGCACGGATCGGAATCGTGATACTCGACCAGCCGCGGTGCCGTGTAGGCGTCGAGATGCTCGACCAGCGCGCGGTCGGCAACATTGATCTGTTCGCGCTCGATGAATGTCGGCACGGGGATGACGACGGCGAAGTCCTTGACGTCGCCCTGAAAGTCGTTGGCCATGGTGATGACCGTGCGGTCACGGTCGCGGACGAGCACAACCTGCGACGCCTGGTTGAACAGGCTCGTGTCGGCCCTTGCGACATAGAAGCCGCAGAAAGCCTGCGCCGTCGTACTGACGACGATCGTTAGGGCGGCCGCGGCCGCTGTTATCAGGAATCTCATGAATACACTCCTTTGACTGGGACGGCCGTATCTGCGGCCGGTCGTTTCCACCGGTAGCTCCTGCCACCGAGCATGAAGTCGATCAGCGGCACGACCGGCGCACAGATGATCAACGCGAGAATCGGGGCGTTCGGTTCATAGAGAACGAACTGGATGGCGTAGGCCACGGCGGCGACAAGCGCGCCGTAGAGGATTCGGCCCGGCGCCGCGTCGGGGCTCGTCTTCGGGTCAGAGATCATGAAGAACGCGAAGATCAGCAGTGCACCGTTCTGCACCTGGTGCAGCGGTATCGTGAGCGGGTCGCCCAGCCAGAGCGCGCGACCGAACAGCAACGCCGCCCACGCAGAGATGAACGCTATGGTCGTTTCGGCGCGCCGGGCGCGGGTCAGCACGAGCATGCCCAGGCAGGCGAGGGCGAGGGCGCCGATCGTCGCGCTGCCCCACTGCCCCGACGATATCCAGGCGTGATCGCTGAGCAGCATCAGTGACACGAGCGCCACATTGGCCGGGTTGAAGACGTGCTTGCCGCGCACCCTGACAAGGAACTTGCTGCCGATGGCGATGACGGCCGCGAGCATGGCGACGGCGATGACGTCCGTCCTGAGCAACAGCGTCAGCGAGTACGACGTGATCAGCGCGCTGAGCGGGTCGTAGGGAATCCGGGCGATCAGGTGAGATGCCAGGAACTGCGTCACCTGCGCCATTGCGAAGATGGCGACGGCGTTCTGCCAGTGAATGCCGAAGTCCAGCACCAGGATGCCGAAGCCGAGCAATAAACTCAGCACAAAGACCTGGTACCAGCGCGGGTCCCGTATGGTTGCGAAGATCTGCGTGACAATGCTCATGCCCGGTACAAACGCGCCGGGCTGCGAAGCGGGGTTAAGCGATCACGCGTCGTTTATGAGGCCTCGCATCGCAGGTGCCGCCGCGCTGTCGGGAAACACGCTCGTCTCGAGCTGCGCATCGGCCAGTTCCAGGTGGTCGGCCAGTACGCCCTTGAACACGCTGCGCAGGTCGGTCGTCGGCCGCAGGTCGCGGCCCTGGTGCAACTCCGAACTGCGCAGTCCGGGCCAGTCGGCGAGCACACGCCCGCCGGCGACAGCGCCGCCGACCAGAATCGCAGCCGAGGCCGTGCCGTGATCCGTGCCACGTGTTCCATTGACTGCAACCGTGCGGCCGAACTCCGTGACGATCGCCACAACGGTCCTCGACCAGGTGTCGCCGAGTTCTTCCCGCAGCGTTCTCACACCGGCGTCGAGCCCCTCGAAACGATTGGCCAGGGCGCCAGTCGTGGTTCCCTGGTTCGCGTGGGTGTCCCAGCCGCCGGCTTCGAGGACCGCGATCCTGGGGCCGTCCTTGGCCCTCAGGAAGCGGGCGGTTGCGCTGGCCATCGTCTGTATTTGCTGCGCCTCGTTGCCGCGCGTGTTCATGCGCGACATGCCGGCATCGGCTTCGGCGATGGCCTGCGCGTCGAGCGCCTGCACGAGCCGGGTCGCAAAGAACTCATCGCCGGCATACAGGTCCTGCAGGCGGTCGATCGTGCCGTCCTCGGCATCAGGCAGCGCCGACGGCGCCCAGCTAGTGACAGAGTTGTCGCCCCGCAATACCAGCGGCGTGTTCTGCGCCATCGCGATCGCAACCTCGTTGCCGAGCGATCCGCCGAGAGGCGCCAACGCGCGATTGAGCCAGCCGTCGCGCAACAGGCCGACGCCGGCTGCGCCATTCTCGAGCACGTCCTGCCCGTCGAAATGCGATCGCTCGCGATATGGACTGGCGACCGCGTGCACGATCAGCGCCTGCCGTTTGCGATACTGGTCGTGAATGTCAGCCAGGGCAGGGTGCAGGCCGAAAAACCCGTCGAGCTTGTTGACCTCGCGTGCTGACAACGCGAGCTCTCCGCGTACCTTTGCGTAACTGCCATCACCGTAGGGGGGTGCAATGGCCAGGCCGTCGGCAGCGCCGCGCAGGATAACCAGCACGAAGCGCGCATCGGTTTGCGCGCTGGCGAGCGCCAGGCCCGGAATACTGCTTGCGACCAGTCCCGCGCCGGCTGCCCTGAGAATGTCTCGTCGGTTGACCATGGCTACCTCCGCTGAAAGTCGGGAGACGCCAGCAACAGCGTCATGCCCTGTACGTTGCTTTCGGCGCGCCGGATGGCCTGGCGCGACGGTGAACTGAATGCGGGTCCGAGCACCGCGTCACCCAGGTCGACCGGGTTGACGCGCGAGCCCACAACCCGGGCCACCGTGTTCGACCACTCGATGCGCTTGTAGAGTGCATCCGCTCCGCCCCAGTGCTCGGCGGTGTCCGGCCAGCCTGCGGGGCTGCCAGGCCGGAACGGCGCCTGTCCCATCAGGTCCAGCGCGCCGACGATGAAGCGCGCGTCGTCGGGAACATGATCGAAAGCACGCAGTGCCGAAATCACGAAGTCGTGCGGCGACTTGTACTTGCTGTGCAGGTCGGTCCACGCGGCATCGGCGCTGACCAGCGCTTCGTAAACCGGGACGAGTTCACCACCGTTTTCCAGGTAGGTCGCGGCCAGCTTGTCGACGAGCGCGGCCGGGGGCTCGTCGGCGACGAAGTGAGTGGCCAGCTTGGTGGCCAGGAACTTTGCGGTCGACGGATGCAGCGCCAGGTCATGCAGGACGGCTTCGCCCTGATCGACACCGGACTGTGAGTAGCGCTTGTCCAGCACGCGCTGGCTGCCCGGTTCGTGGATGATCTCGCGGAACTCGAACTCACCGGGTGTGCCTTCGGCGAAGCGGCCGTTCTCGGCGGCGCCGCCCACGGACCAACCCGTAATGACTCTCGCGAAGCTTGTGACGTCGTCCTGGGTGTAGCCGCCATCGACGCCAAGCGTGTGTAGTTCGAGGATCTCGCGGGCCAGGTTCTCGTTGAGCCCGATATTGCGCTCGCTCTGGAATCGCGCGGCGCGACGGCCCAGCGTGGAACCGGGTCCGATCGAGCGCTGGTTGTCGAGGTAGGTGATCATCGCCGGGTGTTGCTCGCAGGCGATGAGCAGGTCAGCGAACTTGCCCGTGATGTTCGGCCGGACCGCTTCGTTCTCAAACAGGCCCGCGATGGCCGGCATCGGCTGCTTGTCGGCCGACACCGCGAAATGATTGGACCAGAAGTGCACGAGCCGCTCGTGAAACGGGTAGTCCGTGCGGGCCGCGTTGCGGTAGCGCGCGTTGGTCTGCTCGAGGTAGTGGCGGCGCACCACGCGGCCGTACTTCTGCACGATGTCCGGCGCGGGCTCGTCGTCGGCCCGGTCGCGCATGTCGCGCTGCTCACGGCGCAAGTCCTGGATTTCCACGAGGACGTCCGCCGAGGCCGGCAGGTCCCGCAACTCGCGCGCGGTGCGTGAAGGACCCTGCAACTGGTCGAGCAGCCAGCCCTGCGGATTCCGGTCTACCCTGTCGAGTTCGCCGGGCCTGGCCCCGAGCCCGAATCGATTGGCGGCAATCGCCGTTTCCTTTTTCATTTGCCGATCCCTGTTGGCCACGCCTCTACTTTTCAACGAGGCTCTGGTCTATTGGTTGACTGGTGCGGCCGCCCATATGACCGGCAGTGGTCGCAAAATGCCGGAATTCGTCTAAAATCGAGATAATAAATTAAGTAAAATCAATCAGTTAAAATTTTGCATCCAATCGGTCAGTACGGTGCATCTACCCGGTGAGACCTGCTGATAAACAGCAAAACTGAAGGGAGTAATCAAAGTGGAAGGAACATGGGTACCAATCGCGATGTTCGCGGGACTGACCGTCATCTTGAGTTTCTTTTTCTGGTTTCGGTATCGGGCCCGGAGTGAGATGCAACAGACGATTCGTGCTGCGATTGACAAGGGCCAGGAACTGACCCCGGAACTCGTCGAGAGCCTGGGTAAGCCGGCGAAACCGTCGAAGGACAAGGATCTTCGCTATGCGCTGATCTGGATAGCGGTTGCTATCGGATTTGCGGCGATGGGCGGCGCAATCGGCGCTGCAGAAGCGGAAGAGGAAGTCTTCCTGATCATGTCCGGCGTGGCAACATTCCCGCTCATGGTCGGTATCGCATACCTGATCATGTGGAAGTTCACGGAGCGGTCGCAATAGCTCAAGCGGCAACAGCTCGCGACGATCAGTACCTCGTTGCGCTTGCGGTCGCGTCCCAGGACACGGCCGCCTTCGGGGAGCTGATCCGGCGCCACCAGTCGCAGGTACGGAACTTCCTGCGCAAGCTTACCGGCGGCTCTTTGGACGAAGCCGACGACCTTGCGCAGGAGTGCTTTCTCCACGCCTGGGACAAGCTGCAGACCTACAGCGGAAAAGGGACGTTTATAGGCTGGATGCTGAAAGTAGCCTATACGACATTCCTGCAGTCGAAGCGAAAATCGAAGCGCTATGCAGAGGTGCTGGACGAAGCTGGTCATGTCGCGGACATGGAGTCGAGGAGTTACACTGAAGATTCAGAAGAAGTCTCTGATCTCGACAAACTCCTCGCGGTGCTGAGTGAGGAAGAGCGCGCGATTATGGTTATGTCGTATGCATGCGGTTTGTCACATCGCGAAATCGGTGACGCGACCGGCTTGCCGGTAGGCACGGTCAAGTCGATCATCTTTCGCGGTAAGGAAAAGATCAGGACAAGTTTTGACATCAAAGATTATCAACATGGCTGAGAAACTCAGAGACGCAGAAGACCGGATGCTCGAGTCGCTGTTCGCCTCGGAGCCGATCGCGGATGATGGATTCAGCCAGCGTGTCGTCGGGCGAATTCGCCGGCGCATCTGGATCCGCCGTCTCGCTCTGCCGATTGCGATGATCGTCGGGGGCGCCATTGCGATCAAGCCGGCCTCCCAGCTCGTGATGGCGGCTTCCAAGCTGCTGACCGTCGTACCGCAGGACGTCGTCGTCACGCCCGCTGAGTGGTTGCCGCAGGTGCAGGGCATCGCTATCAGTGGATCGTTCGTGCAGACCGCGATCTACGGCGCGGTGCTGCTCGGCGTCGGTCTTCTCGGCGCAAGAATGCTGACCGAATAAGCGAGACACATTTCATTGTCACGCCTGTAAGGCTCGGTTACATTGCGTGCATGAGTCTCCGCGACCAGGTCGAAAAGCTGCTCCCCAACTGGGAACGTTGGTACCCCAGCCTGTTTGATGCCGCGAGCGACCTCGGCCTCATCAAGGCCGAAGTCTGCGACCCCGGTTCGTTACTGCTCACGCGACGCCACAGCAAGATTCGTCAGCGCGCCGAAGACGCGCATCGCGAAAAATGGGGCGGTAAAGCGAATGAGTGATCCTGCGCCGGCGCGAGCCGCCATCGATATCGATCGCATCCGGCACCAGTTTCCGTCGCTGGCGGCGACGGATGATGGCCGCCCACGATTCTATTTCGATAATCCTGCGGGAACGCAGGTGCCGCAGATCGTTGCGGACCGGATGGCCGACTGCCTGCTGCACCGTAGCGCGAACATCGGCGGTTACTTCAAGACGTCGGAACTGGCAGGCGAGGTCGCCGACGAGGCGCGCAACGCCATGGTCGACTTCCTCAACGCGCCATCCGCCGACGAGATCATCTTCGGCCAGAACATGACGTCGCTGACGTTGCACATTGCGCGTTCGATCGGCCAGAAATTCGAGCCCGGCGATGAGATCGTACTGTCACGCATGGACCATGACGCCAACGTTGAGCCGTGGCGACTCATGGCGCGCGACTTCGGGCTGGAAGTGCGCTACCTGTCGTTCGATACGAACACGTTCGAGTTCGACCTGGCCGAGCTGGACGCGCTGCTCAATGACCGGACGCGACTGGTTTGCGTGGGCGGCGCCAGCAACCTGACCGGCACCATCAACGACGTCAAAACGATCTGCGCCAAAGCGCGCGATGCAGGTGCCTGGAGTTTTATTGACGCCGTGCAATCGGCGCCGCATATCGTCAGCGACGTGCAGGACTTCGGCTGCGACTTCTTCGTGAGCTCCGCCTACAAGTTCTTCGGCCCGCACCAGGGCATCCTGTGGGGGCGCCGGGACGTTCTCGAGCAGCTCCAGCCCTACAAGGTACGCCCGGCCCCGGATACGCTGCCGTGGTGTTTCGAGACCGGTACGCAGAGCCACGAAGGCATGGCCGGCACGGCCGCGGCGGTTGATTACTTTGCGTGGATTGGAACCGAGATGGCCGGTGCGAGGGGCACGCGACGGGAAGCCATTTGCGCTGCGCTGGACCTGTTGTTCGACTACGAGCGTGACCTCGCCGACAAGCTGGTCCAGGGGCTAATGAGCATCGAAGGCGTGCGCGTTCTCGGCATCACGGACGAGTCGGCCATGTCGCGGCGCGTGCCGACGGTGTCATTCGTCCACGATCGCCACCGGCCGTCGCGGATCGCGAAGGCGCTGGCCGAACGCAATATCTTTGCCTGGAGCGGTCACAACTACGCGCTGGAACTGGCCCGCGCGCTCGACATCGAGAAGACCGGCGGCGGTGTACGGATCGGTCCCGTGCATTACAACACGCTCGACGAAATCGACGTGCTGCTTGACGCCCTGCAGCAGGTTCTCGACTAGCGCTTTTGCCGCGCTGTAACCCCGGATCGCCTCCCCGTGGTCTATACTCGGTTAATCCGGCGCCATGCCGGTTGGCCAAATTTAATAAAAACAAGGGGTTAGCAATGAAAGTAGTTCGTATAACGGCTGCATCAGCAGCCTTGTTCCTGCTCGTGGGTTCCGGTCCGGTTGTCGCTGACGGCCATGAGGAGTACTCGGACGACAACATCATCCCGGTGGAAATCTTTGCCTGCAACTTCGAAGACGGCAAGGGCCCGGATGACCTGGCCGCCGTTGCCGCAAAGTGGAATGAATGGATGGATGAGCAAGAGGCGACGGATTACTTCGCCGCATTGCTGTATCCGAACTTCACCACGGAGATCGGCTTCGATGTCGGCTGGATCGGCGGCTGGAAGAATGGCAATGCCATGGGCGCCGGTACCGACATGTGGATGAGCGAAGGCGGCGAGCTCGGCTCGGAGTTCGACGAGGTTCTCGATTGCCCGAGCCACACGTTATTCGCAACGATGCAGATGAGGGATCCCGGGGATAGTGACGACGAGGACGACAACTTTGTGCTCGCATTCTCGAACTGCAACATCAACGAAGGCAAGACGTTCGAAGAGGTACAGGCTGCGCAGGAGGCGTGGAACGCCCATGCTGATGAGTATGGTTTCGTTGGCGGCGAATGGGTCATGTGGCCGATCTGGGGCGAGTCGACGGATGCCGACTACGATTTCAAGTTCGTGGGGTCGGCGCCCAGCTACACGGGGCTCGGGAACAACTTCCAGATGATGGCTGCAGGCCACTGGCGCAAGAGCGAGGAGATCTGGGACGGGCTGCTCGATTGCGATAGCACGCGCGTTTACTCGGGCATCAGTCTTCGCGACATGGCTGAAGACGACGACTAGCCCGGCATGACGTTTATAGAAAAGAAAAGGCTGCCTTCGGGCAGCCTTCCTTTTCCTGTAAGAAAGGCCGCTCGAGAGCGGCCGATCGCAAATAAGAAGGCCTGCTCAAGAGCAGGCCTTCGTGAGATTCGGATTGGAAGTCGTCTTCAGGTACGGTGCGAAGGTTGCTCCATTATCCGCACAAGACCCAACGGCTCTCTCAAACCCTTTGACATCTCACTAGACATGGATCACCTCCTTTTCAGTAGTTTGCCCGGCGTCAGTATCCAAAAAAACGCCACGCATGCCAAGAAAATTTTCAATTAAAAACAACGGTATAAAACAAGCATTTCATGCGCTATGATATGCAGCTCGGTCGATGACTGGCCTCGCCACATCAGCCGTGTATACTCCGATACTTGCCTCGGTCGCGGCTTCCGCGCAACAACGATAACGAATGGTGAGAGCACAATGGCAATCGCAGATCTTAAGAGTGTTTTGAAAATTTTCGGCGGTTCGGACGTCAGCGATGAAGAGCGTCACGAGCTGTACAAGGAAGTGTTGTGCATGACTTTGTCGCGGGCGGCGGACGCCGACATCAACATTCAGAACGTCGAGGTCGATCGCATACGTGAAATTCTCAAGGACCACACGGGCGAAGATTTCAGCGCCGGTGATATCCGGGTGGCAGCCCGCAGCGAACTTTACGCCGAGGCGTCCCTGGTCAAATACTTGCGGAGCGTGCGCGATCGCATGCTGAATGAAGATCGGGTCGACACGATTCACGCACTCGCTGACGTTTTTCGCAGCGACCAGGAAGTGAGTGTGCTCGAGATCGACTTTTTCAACAGCGTCGCCGAGGCGCTCGAGGTAACTCCGGCCGAAATCGCCGGGCTTACCGCCGGGGCCGCAAAGTAGTCCATTTTCTAGAGATCGCGCCGCCGATCTCCCGATGAATCACGAACAGGCCGGACGCGATAATCACGGCCGCGCCGACCAGTACCCAGCGATCCGGCACCTCGCTCCAGATGAGGTAGCCGGCAATGGCGCCGCCTATTAGCGCCGTGTACTCGAAGGGTGCCAGCAGGGCGGGAGAGGCCCTGCGGTACGCGCCGATAACGCCTGTCCAGGTGATCACCGAGCTGGCGCCGGCAAGTGCGAACAGCACCCAGCCCTGCATATCCGGCATCTGCCAGTTACCGTCTCCGAGCAGCGTGGCCGACACGATCATCGGCCCGGCCACGACATACACCGACAGCGCATAGCTCGATTCGGTTGTCGCCAGTTTGCGTGACGTGATCGCCATGCACGCATAGGTGAATGCCGCGAACAGTACGGCGACCGACGCGAACGAAATCTGGGTAGCGCCAGGCCGCAGGATAATCAGCACGCCGACGAAGCCTGCTATCACCGCGGCCCATCTCCGCCAGCCGACGTGCTCGCCGAGAAACGGCACCGACAAAGCCGTGACCATGAGTGGGGCCGTAAAGCCGAGGGTCAGGGCATCGACCAGCGGCATGTTCGCAAGGCCGTAGAAGAACGCAAACATCGTGCACGTCGACAGGAACGTCCGCAGCAGGTGCCAGCGCCAGCGCGCGGTGATCAGGCTGCTTAGCCCACCGAACTGCTTTGCGATCAACAGGAATATTGACACGCCGATCAGGCTGCGCAGAAAAACAAACTGCACAAGCGAGTAATCGACCAGCAGGGCTTTGGCGCACAGGTCGAGGCTCAGGCCACCGGAGACCCCGAGCAACATGTAGCCGACAGCGCCTGCCGTCGAATCCTGACGGATGTCCTGAACCATGGGTATGCGCCGCGAAACTTAACGACAGCTGAATATCATCGCATTTAGTCCGCCGATTGCCCACGGGTTCAGCAGCGATTCAGAGTCGTCGCCTTTTAATGGAGTCAGGATGAACGATGAGAGGAAGGACGATGATTACCTATGCACTGTCGATCAATCGCTCGCAGTTTGCCGCCTGGGTCTTCCTGGCAGCCGGACTGCTGCTGCTGTCATTGAACGCGCTGGCGCAGGACGCGCCGGACGACAGGCGATTGTCGTTGACCAGCCAGGGTACCGGCGCTCAACGCGACGCCGGGATGCTTGGCGGCCAGCGCAGCGACGAGTACGATCCGCTGCGCACCGGCGCGAGCCGCGATCCCCGCAAGAGCGCGGCGATGTCAATGCAATCGAGCGGCGCTGTTGCGCAATCGGCCAACGTGGATTTCTGGTTCTATTCGGTCGATGTTGAGCTGTTCAACGATCATGATCGCGACGGCTACTTTCATGGCATCGACCTCTGGTTCGACGCGGACACCTACTTCGCATTCGCCGAGGTCTATGCGGTCGTCTACCTGAGCAAGGACGGCGGTCCGTGGAACGAGTATGCCGTGACCGACGACTTCACCCTGTGGGGTTCGAGCAGCGAGGACGACTACGTTATCGTGACCGAGCTCGTCTCGGGATACCCGCCAGGTAGCTACGATATTCTGATCGAGCTGTTCGACGCCTGGGACGATTCGTTCCTCGCCTGGTACGGCCCGGAAGATACCTCCGAACTGGCGTTTCTGCCGCTCGAGGACGCCACGCGCGACGTGGCCGACACGACTGATGTGATCGTCGTCAACCGAACTGGCGGCGGCTCGACGGGATTCGTCTTTACCCTGCTTCTTTTGCTGGCAGCTTTTGCGAAAAGCCGAGTCCGGCGAGGCGCTTGACCTTGCGGGTCCAGCCCGACAGGTTGTCGAAGTAGATGTACAGCGCCGGTACGACGAGCAGTGATACGACAGTGGAGAACGCGAGGCCGCCGATGATGGCGCGCGCCATCGGGTAGTACGGCGGCCCGTCTCCTCCGACCTGGGTCGTACCCACGGCGAGTGGCGTCAGTCCGACGATCGTCGTGGCGACAGTCATCAGGATCGGCCGCAGGCGATCGCGGCCCGCTTCGACAATGGCCTTGTCGCGAGGAAGTCCCCGTATTCGCAGGTTGTTGATGTGGTCCACGAGGACGATGCCGTTGTTCACCACCACGCCGATCAGGATCATGATGCCGATCGACGCCATGAAAGAGAATGTCGTCCCGGTGATCGCAAAGAAGATGAAGACGCCGAACACCGAGAACGCGATGGAGCCGAGGATGATCGCCAGCGGAAACAGCATCGACTCGAACAGCGCGGCCATGACGAGGAAGATACAGGCAATACCCAGCAGGATATTCTGGGCCATCATCTGCTGAGTTTCGTCCTGGCGCTCGAAGCCGCGGCCGAATTTCCAGCTGTAGCCCGGTGGCAGTTCGATCTGCGACATCAGGTCCTCGACACTCGGCTGGACATCTTCGAGGCTGGCCTCGTCTTCGAGGTTGCCTGACAGCACGACCGACGTCTGGCGATCCGTGCGTCGTATCGTGTCGGGCGACTGACCAACGTGCAGGTTCGCCACGCTGCCAAGCGTAATGCGTTGTCCGTCGGCCCGGTACAGCGGCAGGTCCGCCAGCTGCTCGATGCTCTGTTTCTCGTCTTCCCGGAAGGCCAGCCGTACGGCGACCTCGCCGGATTCGCCGCGGAACTCCCTGAGGTTTTCGCCGCGCATCGCGATGGCAACGGCTGTCGCGACGTCCTGGCTCGTCAGCCCCGCGGCCGCGGCCCGGTCGCGATCGACAATAACCCGGACCTCCTTGTCGCCGCTTTCCGCGTCGCTGCGTACGTCCTTGAGTCCTTCCACGCCTGACAGGGCCCTGGCAACCTCAACGCCGAGTTCGTTGAGCACCGACGTCGAGTCCCCTGAAATCTGGATGCTGAACCCGCTGCCACCGCCTTGCTGGTTAAACTCGAAACTCGGCTTGCCGATGGCCAGCGCGGGCAGGTCGGCTTCGATACGCTCGATGATTTCCGTCGTCGACAGCGTCGCGTCCTCTTCGTCGGTCAGCAGCAGCGTGGACTCGGCGCGTTCCAGGTCGAAGTAGCTGTAGACGCTGCGAATATTGAACTCCTCCTGGCGCGAGTACAGGTAGTTCTCGATGGTGTCGACGGCCTCCTCCATGCTCTCGAGCGTGTGCTGGCCCTCGATGTGGTAGGGCATGAACAGGCGCCGGCCGACATCCTGCGGAAATGCGTCGAACTTCACGAGCTGCAAAGCGAGCGGCAGGATGCCGACGACGCAGGTCAGGAAGATGCCGAGGGCCGCCCACCAGGGGTGCTTGACGATCAAGCCCAAACCGCGTTCGTAACGCCGCGTGAGCCGCATCATCATGCCGCTCGGCTTTGGTCGGGGCGGCACCGCGACGCGCTCGGCGAGCATGGGCACGAGTGTCTGTGCGATGACCAGAGAGGCCAGCAGCGCAACGATGATCGTGAGCGCGACGTGCGTCAGGAAGACCGTGATGTCAGCCTTGGTGCCGAAAATGATCGGCGCAAACACGATAATCGTGGTCATCGTGCCCGCAATCACCGCGATGCCAACCTCGCGCACGCCCTTGATCGTGGCCTCACGCGGACTGAGATCGGTTTCCGCGCGTTCCCGGAAGATGCTTTCGGTGATAACAACCGCGTTGTCCACGAGCATGCCGACCGCGAGCATCAGGCCCATCATGGACAGGATATTCAGCGTCAGACCGAAGAAGTACATGGCGCCCAGCGTGATCAGCAGTGAAAACGGTACTGACGCGGTCACGATCAGCGTCGTGGAAACCTGCCGCAGGAAGAAGTACAGCACCAGGATCGCAAGCAGACCGCCGAATAGCCCGGCGTTGAGCAGGTCCGACAGCGAGTCCTTGACGCTGTCGCCCTGGTTGTCGAGGGAGAAGATGTTGATGCCCTGCATCTGCGGCAATTTGCCGATCTCCTCAACCTCGGCCAGCACCCTGTCGGTCACGTCCACGAGATTAGAGCCCGTGCTCTTGCTGACGGCGACGCCAATGGCGTACTTCTGGTCCAGATGACGGCCGTAGTTGCGATCGGGCGTCCGCAGCTCCACGTCCGCGACGTCACGCAAACGCAGGCCGGTCTCGTCGATTACGAGGTTACGGATTTCTTCTACCGAGCCGAATTCGCCTCGTGGGCGTACGCTCAGACGCTGGTCGCCGGCCGTAATGCGCCCGGCGCTGACCGCGAAATTACTGTTCAGCAACAGGTCGCGCAGCTGGATGATGTCGATGCCATGACGAACGAGGCGGTCCGGCTTGAACAGGATGCGAATTTCGCGCGGATCGACACCCTGCAGCTGAACCTGTGAGACGCCTTCGATGCGTTCGAGGCGGCGCTTCAGCAGCCGGTCGAGTAGATCATAGCTATCGGAGAGATCGCGGTCCGACGAGATGCGCAGCTGCAGTACGGGCTGGTCGCCCAGCGAGCCGGTGAAAATGAAGATGCGGCGGATGTCCTCGGGCAACTGATGCCGGATGCTGTCGACCTTGGCGCGGGCCTCGATGCCCTTGGCCCCCATGCTGTGGTCCCAGCCGAACTGCAGGAAAATCTGCGCCTGACCTTCGTCCGAACTGGAAAACATCTGCTCGACGCCGGACAAGGTGGCCAGGGCCTCCTCGACCGGGCGCGTAATCAGCCGCTCGACCTCTTCGGGCGTGGATCCCGGGTAGGGAATCTGGATAAAGATCCCCGGGAACTCGATGTCCGGGAATTTCTCCAGCGGCAGCAAGCGAGACGCGATGAGTCCGACGAGCGCAAGCGCAACGAAGGTGACAATTGTCGTCACCGGCCTCCGCAGTGCGAACTCGGTGTGCCTCATGCGCGGCGATCCATCATCGAGTAGACGACGGGGATGACGACGAGCGTCAGGAACGTCGAGACGAGCAGGCCGCCAATTACGGTGATCGCCATCGGTGCCCGCACCTCGGCGCCCTCACCGAAGCCGACTGCCATGGGCAGCAGCCCGAGCGCGGTGGTCAGCGAGGTCATCAGGATTGGCCGCAGGCGCGCACGTCCGGCCTCCATGATGGCGTCGAGTTTTTGTTTGCCCTGCGCGCGCAGCTGATTGATCAGGTCGACAAGTACGATCGCGTTATTGACCACGATACCGGCGAGCATGATCACGCCGATGAGCGCCACGATATTGATCGTCGTGCCCGTGATGAATAGCGCGAGGACCGCGCCGACGAGCGCCAGCGGAATCGTAAACAGGATGACGAACGGGTGAATCAGCGACTCGAACTGCGACGCCATCACCAGGTAGACGAGGAAGATGGCAAGCGCCAGCGCGAACTGCATCGACAGGAATGATTCCTGCATCTCCTCGCTCTGGCCGGAGATCATGGCAGTCACCCCTTCAGGCATCGGAATTCGGGCGAGGATGGCGCCCGCGTCGGCGGCGGCGGCGCCGAGGTCACCATAGGCAATGTTGGCAGTGATGATTGCCACGCGTTCCTGCGCCACACGGCGAATCTCGGCCGGCCCCTGCGAGACGGTCACGTCGGCGACGGCGTCGAGCGACACGGGTCGATCGGACTCCGGATTGACGATCAGGCGGCGGATTTCTTCGATACTGGACTGACGCGTATCGACGCTGCGCACGAGCACGTCGATCTTCTTGTCACGCCAGGTGTAGCGCGTCGCAAGTTCACCACGCACGTTGGCGACGACGCGGTTGGCGATATCGCGGACCGCGAGCCCGAGCTTCGCGGCGCGCTCCTGGTCGAAAACGATTTGAATTTCGGGGTTGCCACGTTCGACCGTTGTCTTGATGTCCGTGTAGCGGTCCGACGCCGACATCTCCTGCACGACCATGTTGCTGACGCGGCCGAGCGCTTCGAGGTCATAGCCGGAAACTTCGATCTGCAGGGGACTCGCGAAAGACATCAATGCCGGTCGGCTGAACTCGTACTGCACGCCCGGCAGCCTCGCCAGCTCGGCGCGCATCGCATCCATCACCGCATTTTCCGTCGCGCGGCCCGATCCGGGTTGCAGTGAGATGCTCAGCGTGCCGGTATGGTCGCCCGCGTCGACCGGGTTCGCGTCGAGGCGGTTGCCGGTGCCTGCGACCGAGTAGTCGAGGGCAATGGCTTCGAGGTCGGCCGCCGCTCGCTGCGTGGCCTGGATGGCGCGGTCGGTCTCGGCCAGCGGCGCACCCGGCGCCAGGCGCAGGTCCACGTTGAACTCGCCCTGCGACAGTTGCGGGATCAGTTCTGTACCGAGTCGCGGTATCAGGGACATGGTGCCCGCAAAAATCAGCGTCGCCGCCGCGATCACTGCGAATCGATGGCCAAGCGACCAGCCGAGCAGCGTCGGATAAACGGCGGCAATCATGCGGTAAAGGCGCTGCAGCAGCCAGCTCGGCACCCAGAGAATGGCCCAGAACAGCCACTTGATGCCGCCGAAGGCGTAGCCGAACAGCGTTACGAAGAAGGCGACGACGCGTGTAAACCAGCTCGGCCGCGTGGATTCGATGGCGCTCTCGTAGCGCTTGCTACCGCCCAGCGACGCCAGCATCGGGATCAGCGTAAGCGCAACGATGAGCGAGAAGACCAGCGCAAATGTCACCGTTAGCGCCTGGTCCCGGAACAACTGGCCTGCGATGCCCGAGATGAAGACCATCGGGAAGAACACGGCAATCGTCGTCAGCGTGGCGGCAACCACCGCGCTGGCCACTTCGGTCGTGCCGTTCTGAGCTGAAGCAAGGATGCTCTCACCCTGTTCTTTCTTGCGCACGATGTTCTCGAGCACCACGATAGAGTTGTCCACGAGCATGCCGACGGCGAGTGCAATACCGCCCAGCGACATGATGTTCAGCGACACGTCGTTGAGGTACATCAGCAGGAAAGTGCCGATGACCGATACCGGGATAGCGATGCCGGTAATTGTCGTGGCCCGCGAGTCTCGAAGGAAACCGTAGAGCACGATGATGGCGATAATGCCGCCAAGGATCGCGGCGCTCCTGACGTCGTTGACGGACGAGGAGATGAACTTGGACTGGTCGTAGATCGGGATCAGTTCCATCTCGTCGGGCAGCGACGCATTCACAGATTGGAGTCGCGATGCGATGCGACTGGCTACCTGAACCGTATTGGCGTCGCCTTCCTTGTAAACGGCAAGTTCGACCGACTCGCGGCCGCGGACGCGCGTAATGGCTTCGCGATCCTTGTAGCCCCGTGCCACAGTCGCGACGTCGCGCAGGTAGACCGGGCGGCCGGCCACGTACGCGACGATTGCGTCCCGCATCTCATCCACGGTCTGAAATTCGTTCAGCGTGCGGACAAGGAAACGCTGATTGCCTTCCTCCAGTCGGCCGCCGGACAGGTTGACGTTCTCGGCGCGGATGCGCGCCGCAATCTGGTCGATGCTCACGCCCAGCTGCGACAACTTTTGCTGGTCGACGCGAATCTCGATTTCATCCTCGAGTCCGCCACTGACCTTGACGGCGGCTGTGCCTTCCTCGGCCTCGAGGTCGGTCTTGATGCGGTCCTCGGCGAGCCTGCGCAGGGTCTTCAGGCGCGCTTCGGCCGAATCGGCGCCGGCGTCTTCCTTGTACAGCAGGCCGAGTCGCATGATGGGTTCGGATGATGGATCGAACCGCAGCAGCAGCGGACGGCTGGCCTCGAGCGGCAGGGTCAGGATGTCGAGTTTTTCGCGGACGTCGACACCGGCGATGTCCATGTCGGTGCCCCACAGGAACTCGAGCGTTACGTCCGACTGGCCTGATCGCGACACCGACCGTACGAGCCGCACGTTACGAATGACGCCGACGGCCTCTTCGATCGGCTTGGTTAGCAGGTTCTCGACCTCGACCGGTGCGGCACCCGTGAGTTCGGTGCGAATCGTCACGGTGGGGTAGGAGATATCCGGCAGCAGGTTCAGCTTCAGGCGCGACAGTGACACCATGCCGAACAGCACGATAGCGACCATCAGCATGACGATCGTGACGCGACGTTCGGTCGCAATCTCAATCAGTCGGCGCATTGTCGCTCACCTCGGTCTCTTCGGGCTCCGCCGGGGTTTCCTCGGCCTCGTTGATGATCGTCACAAGTGCTTCGTCTTTCAGCCCGATCTGGCCGACCGTGATGACCTGGTCGCCGTCAGCGAGGCCTTCGGAGACTTCGATCATGCCGGCGTTGCTGTAGCCGGTCACAACCTGCCGCCGTATCGCCTTGTCGTCCTCGACGACGAACACGCTGGTCTCGCCGCTGTCCTCGAGGATGGCGCTGCGAGGCACCTGCAGCACGTTGACGTGCTGGTCGTAGACAATGCTGATGCGGCCGAACATGCCCGGTTTGATCCGGCGCTGCTCGTCGCTGATCTCAATCGTGATCTTGAACGTGCCCGTTTCCGGGTCCACGATCGGGCTCACGCGCGTCACCGAAGCAACGATGCGCTGTCCGGCAAGGGCATCGATGTCGATGCCGACAATCTGGCCCTGGCGAATGTTGCGGTACTCGCGCTCGGGCACGTGCAGGTAAGCGACCAGGGGATCGAGGCTGGTCACCTCGAAGATCGGCTCGTCGACCGATACCGTATTGCCGATGCGTACGTAGCGATTCGACACGACGCCGTCGATGGGCGCGCGGATCTGGGTGTAGTCGAGTTCGAGCTTGGCGAGATTGTACGAGGCCTCGAGAGCTTCCATTTCGTAACGGATCTTGTCGAAATCGCCGCTCGATATCAGGTCCTTGTCCTTGAGGTCGAGATTGCGTTCATAGTCGCGCTGCAGTTTGCGCAGGTTGGCCTCGGACTGATTCAGTTCGAGCCGCAGCCGATCGCCGTCCAGCCGGGCGAGGACCTGGCCTTTCCTGACGTCGTCGCCTTCCTCGACGAGGATCTCGCGCACTTCACCGGCGACCTTGGCGATTACGTCCGCTTCGGCAAACGCCTCGATTGGCGCGGTACCCGAATACACGGCATAGACGTCGCCGCGCACCGGACTTTCAACCTCGACCGGAACCGCAACCACTTCCTCTTGCTCTTCAGGTTCTTCTGTGACCTCGCTTTCCGGCGCCTCATCCTGCGCGCACGCGCCCAAAATAAGCGCGCACGCGAGAACGGCTGGAACCAGTTGATTCAGCGACATCGGATCCTCCCTTATGTTTCCGCGCAGAAACCGGCGCCCCAAAGCGCCGGCGCGGATGCTCAGCCCGTAAAGCTGTCGACCTTCTTATTGCTTGCGAGCACTTTGCTGCCGTCACGCAGGCCGGAATGACCGACGACGACAATTTCTTCGTTCTCTTCGAGACCGTCCAGGATCTCGACCTGGCCTTCGTTGGCAATGCCGGTCTCGACGGTGCGGCGCGATACGGCGCCGTCGGTGACAACGTAGACAGAGGCTACCTCATCTTCCTCGATAACCGCGATGCTCGGAATCAACAGCGCATCGGTGTGCTTTTCGTAGGCGATCGTGAAACGGGCAAACATGCCGGGAACGAGGTCACCGGAATCGTTGCTGATCACGGCGGTCGCTTTGAACGTACCGTTGCGTGTATCGATGGTCGGGCTGATGCGAGCGATCGTCGCGTCAAAGGTAACGTCCGGCATCGAGTCGACGGCGAGAGCGGCGCTGTGGCCTGTGGCGAATTTCGCGAGTTCCGCCTGCGGAATCTGCAGGTAGGCCACGAGCTCGCTCGTGTCGGTGATACGAAACGCCACATCGCTGGCCGCAAGATGCTGGCCGAGCTTGACGTCGCGCGAGGAAACCACGCCGCCGATCGTTGCCCGGATCGTCGAATACTCATAGTTGAGACGCGCCAGGTCGTAGCGTGCCTTCAGCGCATCCACGTCGAATTTCAGGCCGTCGTACATCGCCGCGCTGATCAGGCCCCTGGCCGCCAGGTCATCGTAACGCTCGAGTTCGCCGCTGACGCGCTCGAGGTCGGCCCGGGCAGAGAGCATCTCGAGGCGCAGGCGCTCACCGTCGAGGCGCGCCAGAACCTGGCCGGCCTTAACAACGTCGCCTTCTTCAACAAGCAGTTCGACAACCTCGCCACCCACGCGAGCGAGTACCGGCGCGTCGAAGTCAGACTCGATGGTCGACGTCGCATGGTATGTCGCAAAGATGTCAGCCCTCATCGGGGCGGCCGTCTCAACGGGTACGGGCGTTGCCGCCCGCACTTCGGCGGCGTCAGTGACGCTGGCTTCGCCGGTGCCGCAGCCGGGGATTACTGCGATGCCGATCAGGGCCAGGATGGCGAGTAGTGAGTTGCTTGCTTTCATGCTTCTGCCGTCTATTCGAAGTTGCTTAGTGTTATAGTGCAGTATAACACTAGTCCGGTATAACGCAACCCCCTTGTTCAAAATATCTCAATCAGCGGGTTTCAGTAAAATCAATAAGTTACAGTTCGGGGGCCTGTTCAGCGCCGCCAGTTAACTGTTAGATGCGCGAAAAGGGCATTTGGATTAGAACTCCTGGTTATGGAGTGACAGGCGTCGAGTCTCCCGCCTGCTTTGCGCGGCGCTCGGCCCGCCGGGCCGATACCTGGGCCTGGATCATAAGCAGGCTGGGGGTCAGGAACAGCGTTAGCACCGTGGCGAACGCCAGGCCGCCCGCAACCGAGGACGCCAGCTGTGTCCACCATTGCGAACTCGGGGCGCCGATCGACACATCCCTGGCAATCAGGTTGATATTGACGCCCAGGACCATGGGCATCAGTCCGACAATCGTGGTTACAGTCGTCAGGAGGACCGGGCGCAGACGAATGGCGCAGGTCCGCAGAATGGCGTCGAAAGCGTCGGTGCCGCGGCGCCGCAATACATTGTAGGTATCGATAAACACGAGGTTGTTGTTGACCACGATGCCGGCCAGCGTGATCACGCCGATGCTGCTCATGATGACGCCGAAGGGCATGCCGACAACGAGGTGGCCCAGTAACACGCCGCCCGTCGAAAACACCACTGCGGTCAGGATGAGCAACGCCTGGTAAATGCTGTTGAACTGCGTCACGAGGATGATCGCCATCATCGCGATCGCCATCAGCATGGCTCGCGCCAGGAACGTCTCGTCCTCGCGCTGGTCTTCGATCGACCCGCGGAACGCAACGTTGACGCGCGGATCAATATTCAGCGTCGGTACGAGCTGCTGCAATTCGGCAATGACGTCGTTCTCGAGATAGCCCTCGGCGACATCGGCCTCGATCGTCATCGTGCGGCGCATGTCGGTACGCGTAATCGTGCTGACCTTCTGCGCCGGCACGCGTTCCACGAACGTATTGATCGGCACGAGCCCGCTCGGTGTGGGGATTCGCAGTTCGTCGAGCTGCGACAGGCTGCGGTCCTGCTCCGGGTAGCGCACCCGGATCTCGATCTCGTCATCACTGTCGTCCGGCCGATACTCGCCGATCATGATGCCGTTGGTGACCAGCTGCACCATCGCGCCGACCAGCGTAATGTCCGCGCCAAAACGTGCTGCTTCCGCGCGATCAACCTTGATCTGCCATTCGATGCCGGGCAGCGGTCGTCCATCCTCGATATTGACGACGGCCGGGTGCTGCTCGAGTTCGGCGCGCACCATGCCGATCGTGCGTTCGACGAGGCCGGCGTCCCGTGCCGAAAACTCGATCAGGATCGGTTTGCCTATGGGCGGGCCCGGGTCGGGCTTGCGGGTCTCGATGGTGATACCGGCAAGGTCTGCCGTTCGTTCGCGCACCTCCGCGAGAATCTCGTCCGCTTTGCGGCGCCGATCCCAGTCGACCAGGTTGAGCGTCAGCGAGCCGATCTGGTCGGGCGTTTCGCGCACGTCGCCGGTCTTCACGTACAGGTATTCGATCTCCGGCATGCCGAGCAGCCGCTCTTCGACCTGTCGCACCAGGTAGTCCTGTTCGTCGATCGACAGGTCGCCGCGGGCGCGGATGTCGACCATTGCAAATGGCTGTTCGACCTCGGGAAAGTACTCGGTGCCCTTGCCGAGGGTGAAAAAGGCAACGTAGATCGCGAGCAGCAACCCGGAGACAAAGCCCACGTTGCGCCAGGGTGTCCGCATCGAACGTTTCAGGAACTGCACATACCTGCCCGTGAAGCCGGTGACCGAGTCGAGGTCGCCGGTCTCCGCGGCGGCCAGGTTGTGGCGGGCGGCTTCGGAGACGGCGCCAGTCTTGCCGAACAGCGAACCCAGCGTCGGCACGATGAGCAACGCCATGAGCAATGACGCCGATAGCACCGCGATCAGCGTCAGGGGCAGGTACTTCATGAACTCGCCCGAGGTGCCCGGCCAGAGCGCCAGCGGCACGAACGCAGCCAGCGTCGTGCAGGTGGACGCGATAATCGGCCAGGCCATGCGGACTGCGGCGCGCGAGTAGGCGGCATGGCGCGTCTCGCCCTCGGCCAGCCGCCGGTCAGCCATCTCGGTAACGACGATAGCGCCGTCGACGAGCAGCCCGACAGCCATGATCAGCGCAAACAGCACCATCATGTTGATCGTGAAGCCGAACGACCCGATCAGCAGGATGCCAAGCAGGAAGCTGCCCGGTATGGAAATGCCGACGAGCAGGGCAGAGCGGATACCGAGGATGCCGACGATGACGATGAAGACGAGCAGTACAGCGGCGATGACGCTGTTCTGCAACTCGGTGAGCATGTCATTGACGTCCTGCGACTTGTCCTTCGACACGCTGACGTAAATCTCATCGGGCCAGTACTGACGCTCGCGCTCGACCGTCGCCATGACTTCGTCGATAGCGTCGAGCAGGTTGGCGCCGCCGCGCTGCACGACCTCGATGGCAATGGCCGGCTTGCCGTTCAGGCGCGCATAGCTTTCGGCGTCCTTGTAAGTGCGCCGAACCTCGGCGATGTCCTTGAAATGCACGATGCGGTCGCCGTCGGCCTTGATAGGCATGTCGAGAACGTCGGCCGCACTCTCGAACACTCCAGGCACCTTGACCGGAAAGCGGCCCTCGCTGGACTGCATTGATCCGGCCGCGACCAGCTTGTTGTTGCGTGCGATAAAGCTGACGATCTGTTCCTGGTCGAGCCCGTAACTTTCCATGGCCAGCGGATCGACCACGACTTCCATGAGTTCTTCGCGGATACCCACGAGATTGACCTCGAGTACGCCACTGATGGCCTCGAGTTCTTCGCGGAGATTCTTGGCGATCGTCGTCAGCGTCCGCTCCGGCACGTTGCCGGACAGGTTGAAAACCAGCATCGGATCGAAACGGGTCATTTTGACCTCGTTGACGGTCGGTTCCTCGGACTCACCCGGTAGCTTGGCCTGCGCGGCATCGACCTTCTCGCGCACATCCTGCAGGGCCTTATCGGTATCTACGCCGGCGTCGAACTCGAGCTGAACACTGGCGCCACCCTCGAAGGCTTCCGCGATCATTTCCTTGATGCCCTCGATCGAGCGCAGCTCCTGCTCCATCGGACGCACGAGCAACCGCTCCGCATCCTCGGGCGAGATGCCGACGTGCTCGATGTAGACATAGATGATCGGGATCTCGATGTCCGGTTCGGCCTCCTTGGGAACCGTGACATACGCAACGATGCCCGCGATCAGCACCGTAATCAGGCCGAGCACGACGGTCCGCGACCTCGACATTGCAGCGTCGATGACCTGCATGGTCAGTTTTCTCCGTCGTCCGCCTTGATCGCCAGCGAGGTTTCGACGTCGCTTTCGGCAACGGCGTCGACGATGGTGCCCGTGTTCACGAAGCCCTGGCCGACCGTGATAATCGTTGCCGTGTCGGGCAGCCCGGCGAGCCACACGCCATTACTTGAGGACAGCGCGATATCGGCGACAACGAACTCGACTTCGCCCTGCTCGTTGATGATCTTGAGGCCGACGTTGCCGGCGTCATCGAGCGTCAGCAGGGACGGCGAGACGCGATGTGCGTAAACGGTCTCGGCCGGAATCAGCAACTCGGCCGTGCCGCCCGCGCGCAACGCCCCGTCCGCATTGTCGATCTCGAGTTCGACGGCAAAGGTACGGGTCGCCGTGTCGGCAACCGGTGCGACGTAGCGGATCTCGCCGCGAACGAGTTCGCCAGTAGCAAGACGCGCCTCGGCAGGCTCGCCGACTTCGACATAGCGAGCATCGAACTCGGACACGTCGGCCGCGACGATGATCTTGCGGTTGTCCACAAAGGTCGCGATCGGATCGCCGACTTTGAGGAAGTCGCCGACCTCGACGGCCCTTGCCTGCAGCGCACCGTCGAAGGGTGCGCGCACGTTCATGTACTCGAGGTCGAGTTCAGCCCGCCGCAGTTCCGTCTTCGCGGCCTCGAGCTGTGCAATGGCCTCCTGCAACTGAGCTTCCGACACGTAACTCTCGGTTTGCAGTTGCAGGCGCCCCTCATACTCCACTTCGCGCTGTTTGACCGTGGCCTGTGCCTGCGCCAGCCGCGCCTTGCGGTCGCGCTCGTCGAGCCTCACGAGCAGGCCGCCCTGCTCGACATTGGCGCCGCGCTCGGCGCCGATCGACGTCACGCGACCGTCAGTCTCCGCGGAAATTTGCACCACGCGGGCAGGGGCAGTTTCGCCGTTGACGACGATCGTGCGGACGACCTCTTCGGCCGTCTGGGTGCGGACACGCACCTTGCTGCGTGGCGCCGCTACGGATGTCGCAACGGATTCGGTCTCAACCGTTTCTGCGTCGTCGCCGCCCAGCGCACCGGAAAGCAGCCACACCGTGATCAGCGCGGCGATGCCGGCGGAATAGAACCAGGAACGATGCTTTGCCCAAGCTTCGGTAATCATCCTGCTGCTGCCTTCTTCGTGGTTGTCCTGTCGTCGTCGAACATGTGCCGGTTTTCTTCGACGTAAGTCTTCATTGTGTGCAACATCGCGCGCCCGAAACCCAGCGTGAAGCGCACGCCAGCGGGCCAGTCGCAGTCACACGAATTTTCGAACTCGTCGATGAACTCCAGGTTACGGTTCGCATCTTCAATGCGGCTATCGAGAACGGTCTGTACCTGCTCCGGCGACATGAGGTGTGCAAAAGCCATCTGCGCCAGGAACTCCGACCGAACCTTGTGGCTCGGCGCCGGGTTGGCGAGTTCCTGATGCAACATGTCCCAGCCCTTGTCGGTAATGCGATAGACCTTGCGATCGGGCTTGCCGTCCTGCGCAATCTCCTCGCAGTCGACGCAGCCGCTTTCGGCCAGTGACGCGAGCGCCGGGTAAATCGATCCGTAGCCGGCCGCAAAGCAGTGGCCGAACGACGATTCGAACGCTTTCTTGAGGTCGTAGCCGGAAGCCTCACCCTCGGTGAGCATTCCCAGGCAGACAGTCTTTACATCCATTGCGAATCAACTCGGCAGCAGCCGCTGCCCATATATCGGGGTGATGCATACTATCAGTCCGATATATAAAGTCCAGAGATATCGTGTTTCGGTTTGTAACTATGCCCCGGACGGGGTTTCTGTCGATCGGACTACTGCATGAACTGGGCCAGGAACGGGTTGAGCAGGCGTTTGTCGGGGTCGAGCTTGCGGCGCATGCGGCGGAAGAAGTCGAGCCGCCGGTTGTAGCTCTGGATGACATGCTCGGCGCGCAGGGCGCGCGACTGGCTGATCAGCGGTATACCGCCCCACTTCTCGGCAAACTCGGCCAGGTCGATGACGAAATCGTCCCAGCCCTTCTCCTGCGTCGAAGCCGAAGTCAGCGCAATCATAGGCTCGTCGTAGGAGGGCGACAGCAGCGATCCGGTATCACGGCCCAGCCGATAGCCCACGGCGGGCATGTCGCAGCGGTATTGCGACTCCTCGTAGGCGCGCATACAAAAGTCGCGATAGGCCCGCACCACCATTGAGAAGTCGACCGCCGGGAAACACCAGGTTGAGTAGAAGCAGCGGCGCTTCGCCTTCTTCCGCCCCGGCCCGGACTGTGAGGCGGCGTTGGACCCCGACGTCACATACCGTGAATTGACGAGATTCTGGGTGGTTTCGGAGATCGTATCGATCAGGCGGTAGCGCAGCGACTGCACCGGCACCACCCGGTTCAGCGACTTGAAGATATGCGGCAGAATCGTGCTCTCGCCCCAGTCCTTGATCTTCCAGGGCGTCGCGTAGGTATTGCCGGGATCGGCATCGTAACGACGCACGTCGAGATAGACCCGGTCGCGATACGGCATCAGGTAGAACTTGACCCCGACGTTGGCGTTGGCAAACGCATCGACAATCGACGCGAACTTGTCGATGGTCACTCGCCGATGGCTGGCCGTGAACGTTCGAATAGGCCGTGCCCGCAGCTTCACCTCGTAGATGATGCCCAGTGCGCCGAAGCTCAACCGAAACGTGCCGAGCAGGTTCTTCTGTTGCGCATCGACGGTCAGGACCTTGCCATCGGCGCGCAATAATTTGATCGCAATGACATTGCCTGCGAAAAGGCTGCTGTCGTTACCGATCGCTGGTCCGAAGCAGGGCGCCGAGATGGCGCCGCCGACAGTGCGGCCAGCGAGGTCGTAGCTGCCGGGCAGTTCCAGGCCGTGTTCGGCCAGTTCCTTGACCAGGTCCCCGACCAGCACGCCGGCCTGCACGGTCACCGTGTGGTTGTAGCTGTCGACGTGCACGATACGATCGAGGGACGTCATGCGAATCGTCGTACCCGTCTCGGAGGCATTGCAGGCGTTGCAGGCCGAGCCGGAGCCCTGGACGCGGATCGGCAGGGGCGTGCGCGATTCAGGATGCAGCAGGCGGCGTAGTTGATTGAGGTCGGTGGGGGTTTCGGTGACCGGGCCCTTGCGAGCGGTGTCGATGACGCGCCTGACGCGGTACTGCCCGGTGCGGTTGAGAGGGTTTGCGTACATCCATGTCTCCGGCATTAAGGAAAGCCACGCCAAAGACACCCCGATCGGGATTCGTGCCGGCAACCCCGCTGTCGTAGGTGAGACCCTTAGACCGGTGGCTTTGCGACCCTGCCTTTCGACAAGTGTGCCTTTGTCATGCCTGGGCTCATCGTTGCACGGCGTCCATGCCGCGTCAACGAATTCGCTGAACTGCGCCCTTATTGTTAAGTCAGGGCGCCGCGGCGGCAAAACTGCGTCACATTTTCTGGTCTGGCCGGGCGCCGAAAGGTACCGCCATGCCTTGTCACTGCACGTTCGCTGACGCATGGTAGGCAACAGCATGAAGCTGGCACCCGACAACGTCGCGACGGCCGCCGACCAGGCTGCGGATCGCATCGACGGCATCATCCGTGAAACTCCGTTGCGGCGATCAGCGGCGTTCAGCAAGGCAACGGGCGCCGCGGTCTATTTCAAGCTCGAGAACCGGCAGCACACCGGATCGTTCAAGCTGCGCGGAGCGGCAAACTGCCTGATGACGCTTTCCGCCGAGCAGCACGCCGCGGGGTGCGTAGCCGCGTCGAGCGGTAACCACGGCGCCGCGGTCGCGTACGCGATGCGCGAACTCCAGATCAGCGGCGTCATCTTCGTGCCCGAGCACACCTCGCAGGCGAAGGTCGATGCAATTCGGGGCTATGGCGGCGACGTGCGCTTTTTCGGGACCGACGGCCTGGATACCGAGCAGCATGCCCGGGCTTTTGCCGAAGAGCGTGGCATGTACTACGTCTCTCCCTACAACGACCCCGCGGTTGTTGCCGGCCAGGGAACCTGTGGCGTGGAGATTGTGCGCCAGCTTCCCGATGTCGACGCCGCGTTCATCGCGGTTGGCGGCGGAGGATTGATCAGCGGCACGGGCAGCGTGTTGAAACGGCATAACCCGGACCTGCTGCTCGTCGGCTGTCAGCCCGAGGCGTCGGCGGTCATGGCGCAGTCCGTCGCCGCCGGCAGAATCCTGGACCTGCCGAGCGACGCAACACTGTCGGACGGCACCGCGGGCGGTGTCGAGGCTGGCGCCATTACGTTCGACCTGTGCCGGCGCGTCGTCGACGAATTCGAACTGGTTAGCGAAGAGGACATTGCCGCCGCCATGCGCCAGTACATGACGGCCGAGGGCGACAGGATAGAAGGCGCTGCCGGCGTGGCCATCGCGGCCCTGTTGGCGCGCAGTGACGACATCGTCGGCCGCAGGGTCGTCGTCATTATCTGTGGCGGCAATGTGAGCCAGTCGATCCTGGACACCATCGGCTAGAACGTCCGTTTGCCTGTGGACGACCGGCCCTTTACGCTTGCCCCATGAGGCGAATACTGACAATCGTGATTTCGATGCTGGCCGTCGACGTTGCGTCAGCGGCGGCGACTGCCTTTCTCAATGTCAACGTCGTCCCGATGACTGACGAGCGAGTTATCACTTCGCAAACGGTGATCGTCGAGGATGGCGTCGTCACGCAGATCGGCCCCGTGGATTCGGTGCTGTTGCCGGAAGGTATCCAGATCGTAGACGGCACCGATCGTTACCTGATGCCAGGGCTCGCCGAAATGCACGCGCACGTGCCCGGCGATGCGCAGGAAATCGACCGCGTACTGACGCTGTTCGCGGCCAACGGCGTCACGACGATCCGCGGCATGCTGGGCCGGCCGTCGCATCTCGCTTTGCGCGAGGAATTACTGCAGGGCCAGCGCTTCGGCCCGAGGCTGATCACGTCCGGACCGTCCCTGAATGGCAACTCGGTCACCGGTGCCGCCGACGGCGAGCGCAAGGTGCGCGACCAGCACGCGGCGGGTTACGACTTTTTGAAAATCCATCCCGGTTTGACAGCGAGCGAGTACCGAGCGATCGCGGCGACGGCGGACGAGGTCGGGATACCGTTTGCGGGTCACGTTCCCGCATCGGTCGGCCTCGCCGGCGCCCTCGAAGTCCACATGGCCACGATCGACCACCTCGACGGTTACATGGCGGCGCTGATGCCTGCGGGACATGACGATTCGGGCGGCTATGGAGGTTTCTTCGACGTACTGCTTGCCGGCCAGGTTCTCGAAAGCCTGATCGACGACGTCGTCGCGGCGACCGTGGCCGCCGGTACATGGAACGTACCGACCCAATCGCTGATCGAGCAACTCGTCAACGATGAAAGCGTCGCTGACCTGAGCAGCCGGCCCGAGAACCGCTACATGCCGCAGGAAACCGTCGAGCGCTGGGCCGCCGCCAAGGAGAGCCAACTGGGCGAACGCGGTTTCACGCTCGAAATCGGTGCCCGCGCCATCGAGATACGGCGCAAGCTCATACTCGCATTGCACGAAGCGGGGGCTGGCCTGCTGCTGGGCTCGGATGCTCCGCAAATTTTCAATGTGCCCGGCTTCGCCGTGCACCGTGAGCTCGGCTTTCTCGTCGCCGCCGGGTTGAGTCCCTTCGAGGCGCTGCAAACCGGAACCACGGCACCCGCCGAGTTCCTCGGCATCGACACCGGCGCCGTCGTTGTCGGCAGGGTGGCTGACCTGGTCCTGCTGGACGCCAACCCGCTCGAGGACATCGGCAATTCCCGGCGCGTCCACGGCGTCATGCTGCGGGGCACCTGGCACGACGCCGGCGACCTTCAGAAGCGGCTGCAGGCATTCGAGCACGACGACAACTGAGCAGATTTGCAACCAATTGGCGCTGGCAAGCGTCTAATCAATAACTTGTCTGGAATTTTCTTGGAATTGAGGGAGTCTGCCATGCGCAGCTTGATCGTCATCACTATGTTTGCCGCGTCGCTGACGCACGCCGCCTGGAACGGTTACACCGAAGATCGCGAGCTCGAGCTGGACACCGACGGCGTGTCGCGCCTCGATATTGACGCTGGAGCGGGCGCCCTCGTGGTGACCGGAGCTGCCGACCTCGACAGGATCCTGGTCACGGCGACGATCAACGTGCCTGATGAGGACGAGGACGAAGCGCTGGAAATCATCGAAAAGAAGCTGCGGTTGTCGCTGGACAAGAAGGACGATGAGGCGCGCCTCGAGGCCTTTTTCGACAACAGCGGCTGGAGCTGGGGCGATTCGCCATCCGTCGACCTGGACGTACGTGTGCCCCATGGCCTCGAACTCTTCGTGGATGATTCCAGCGGGTCACTCGAGATTACGGATTCACGGTCCAGGGTCGAGATCGACGACGGCTCGGGCTCCATTCGCGTCGTTGGCGTCACGAGCCTGGTCATCGACGACGGGTCGGGTTCGATCAAGGTCCGCGATGTGGCGGGCGACGTCGAGATCGAGGATGGCTCGGGCAGCATCAAGGTCGAGAAGATCGGCGGCGGTGTCACGATCGACGATGGTTCCGGCAGCATCGACGTCAACGATGTCGAACTCGATCTTGTGATCGTCGATGACGGCTCGGGTGGACTGGATGTCGCGAACGTGCGCGGCGAGGTCATCAACGACGGCTAAGCCCGGCAGTCAGGCAAACTACTGATTTTTAACGCATTTTTGCCCGCGATTCGCGGGCCTCTGCGTACCTCTCCCGGCTGCTGCTAGAATCAGCCGAAACGTTGCGAACCGCGACGCAAGGGAGGACGCATGAAACTCGTGAACCATCTGCTGGACGCCAAGGGACGCAATATCGTGTCCATTGCGCCCGGCGCGTCGGTCTTCGACGCGATCAAGCTAATGGCCGACGCAGCTGTCGGGTCGCTCCTCGTGATGGATGGCGGCGAATTGCGCGGCATCGTTACCGAACGCGACTACGCCCGCAAAGTGATATTGAAAGGACGCTCGTCCGAGAGCACGAACGTCTCGGAGATCATGACCGCCGAGGTCTTTGCGACGTCAGGCGCGGAAACCGTCAAAGCGTGCATGGAGTTGATGACCGAAAAGCGGATTCGTCATCTGCCCGTGGTCGAAGGCGACCAGGTCATCGGCATCATTTCGATTGGCGACCTCGTCAGCGCAATCATCTCGGACCAGCAGGAAGAAATCGAACAGCTGGAGCAGTACATCAGTGGCTAAAGCGAACGACTTCGATCCCCGCCTGCTGAAACTGTTCGACGGCTATGTGCACGGCAAGATCAGCCGCCGCCAGTTCATCGACCGGGCTGCCGCGTTCGCGGTATCCGGGGCAGCGGCCCTGGCAGCGCTCAGCCCGGACTACTCGCTGGCGCAGCAGGTTGCGCCCGACGATCCCTCGATTACCGTCGGCTACAAGAAATACCTGTCGCGAATGGGAGGCGGCGAGATGCGGGGCTATTTCGCGCGTCCTGCGGCTGTCGATCACAAGCTACCCGGGATCGTTGTCATCCACGAGAATCGCGGACTGAATCCGTACATCGAGGACGTCGCCAGGCGACTCGCGACGGCCGGTTTCATCGCGTTCGCGCCCGACGCGCTGTGGCCATTGGGGGGCTACCCGGGCAATGACGATGACGGACGCACGATGCAGCGTCAGCGCGATCGCGCCGAAATGGTCGAGGACTTTGTCGCGGCCGTGCGCTTCCTGCAGGATCACCCGGACACGACGGGCGAGGTCGGCGCCGTTGGTTTCTGCTTCGGCGGCAGCATGGCGCTGGCAATGGCGATTCGGGTACCTGAGCTCGGGGCTGCCGTCGCTTTCTACGGGCGCCATCCGGCGGCCGAGGAGACAGCCAGCATCAAGGCGCCATTGCTGCTCCACCATGGCGAACTCGACGAACGGGTCAACGCCGGTTGGCCGAACTTCGAAAAGGCGCTCGTGTCTAATGGAATTGTGTATGAGAACCATTTCTACGCGGACGCCAATCACGGGTTCCACAACGATACGACGCCGCGCTACGATAAAGACGCTGCCGCCCTGGCCTGGCGGCGGACGATCGCGCATTTCGAAGAACACCTCGTAACGAGCGCGGACTGACATAACGGAGCTCAATGATGAACAGAGTGACGACCCTGGCGACGGCATGCCTGGTCGTGCTTTGCCTCGCCTGTTTGCACCCGGTCGCTCTCGGTCAGGAAATGAAGACGACGATCGGCCCCAGCAATATCGAACTCCACAACGGGGCGGAACTGCTCAAGAGGGGCGAAGCCAAGAGAGGTCTCGAACTCACGCTTGAAGGGCTGGAGCATGCGGCAACGTCGCGTGAGAAAGTTGCCGGCTTGTCCAACGCCTGTGCGGCCAACGTGATGCTGGGCCGCTACACGGAGGCGGTGTCCTGGTGCCACCAGGCGCTGGAGATCAGGGAACGGAACTGGCGCGCCCTGGTCAACCGGTCTCACGCCTACATCAAGCTCGGCCGGTTTGACCGCGCGGAAGCAGATCTCATCGCGGCCGAGGAGATCGCGCCAAGCGCCCGCAGCGTCAAGCTGGTGCGCTCGATGTATCTCGATGCGACCGACCCGGTTGCGCCCCTGGTGGTCATCGACGACCGCCGCCAGGGGGACGATGATGATCCTCAATAAAGGCGGCCTGCTGTTGTTGTTGCTGGCGGCGCCAGCTGTCGCCATCTCTGAAGAACCACCTGCCGTCCCGGCGGCCGACAAGGTGGTCGAGCGCGTCCCTTTGCACACGGTTGTGCCGCTTTACCCGGAAAAGGCCCGCCAGGCGCGTGTCGAAGGTGAGGTCGAGGTGTGTTTCAACGTCGACCGTTTCGGTCGAACGAAAGGCGTATCGGTGCGCCGCAGCACCAACCGTGTATTCGAAAGGCCGGCGCGTAACGCGGTCAAGGCGTCAACGTTTCATCCACTCGAGCCCGGCCAGAAGGTGCCGGACATTAAGAACTGCCGCACTTTCACGTTCACCCTTGAACGTGTCGATATCGACAAGCAGTAGCGGCTGCCCTAGTCAGTCAGCGCCAGAATCCTGCGCGCGGCCTCCTCGAGGCTGCGGCCGAACGCAATGATGCCTTCCTCGTGGCCCGCCATGATGGCGACGCCGCCCGAGGCGAAATCCGTGTCCCGATACAGGCGCTCGAATTCATGCGCCATTTCGGGCGTGCCGTAGCTGATGCCATCCGCCGTCGTCGGCAGGCGGCCGAGCAATGACTGCCAGAGCGGCGCACTGTGCACGTGCACGACCCCATTGATCGCCGCATCGAGTTCATAGATCGCGGCGTGTGTGAGTGACTCCGAGGATGCTTCCACCGGCCCTTCCGAGCGGACACGGTTCGCATCGATGTCGTAATCAGTGACCCGTGCATAGTGCTCGCCGCCGGTTTCCGCGAGCCGGCCGGTTTGTGTGCCGCTGATGACAAATTCCCTGCCGCCGGCACGCACGCTGAGGTTGCCATAGCCGACGCCGAGGTCGTCGTAGTGGCCAATGAGTCCAGCGGCGTACAGCGGGCGGCGCCAGCGGTCAAGCAATGCAGTCAGGTCGGCGTCGGCCGGCGGCCCTGGCGTCCAGTCGCTGTCAAACTTGATATAGCCTTCGTCGACGTTCAACCGGCGGCTTCCTCCGGGAATAACCCGGTCAGCCCGTCCTCGCTGGCCGCGCAGACGCCGCGCTCGGTGATCAGGCCGGTGACGAGCCGGGCCGGCGTCACGTCGAATGCCGGATTGCCGACGGGCGAGCCTTCGGCCACCGTGCGCACGGCAATGCGCTCGTCCCCGTGGCGGCCGTAACTCATCGTGACCTCTTCGGCATTGCGTTCCTCGATCGGAATCTCCGCGATGCCGTCCCGGGTCTGCCAGTCGATCGTCGTCGAGGGCAGGGCGACATAGAACGGAATGCCATTGTCGTACGCGGCAAGCGCTTTGAGGTAGGTGCCAATCTTGTTGGCGACGTCTCCCGTCCGGGTGGTTCGATCCGTCCCCGTGATCACGATGTCGACGTCGCCGTGCTGCATGAGGTGTCCGCCCGCGTTGTCGACGATAACCGTATGAGGTACGCCATTCTGGGCGAGTTCCCAGGCCGTCAGTTGCGTCCCCTGGTTGCGCGGCCGTGTCTCGTCGACCCAGACGTGCACGGCCATGCCCTGCTGGTGCGCGAGGTAAACCGGTGCGGTCGCGGTACCCCAGTTAATGGTCGCAAGTGCCCCCGCATTGCAGTGCGTCAGCACGTTGACCGGACCGCCGCCCTTGCGCTCGGCGATCGCTTCGAGCAACGGCAGACCGGCGCGGCCGATGCCGAGACAGATTTCGATGTCTTCTGTGCAAATGGCCTCCGCGTCGCGGCGAATCGCGGCGGCCAGCTCATCGTCGGCTACCCCGTCGATGCGTTGCAGGACCCGCTCGATCGCCCACCGCAGGTTGACGGCGGTCGGGCGCGACTCGAGCAGGGCATCCGCGGCACGGGACACTTCTTCTTTCGGAAACTGGCCATGCAGCGCGGCCAGGTACAGGCTCCAGGCCGCCGTTGCGCCGATCAGCGGCGCCCCGCGCACGTACATGTCCTCGATGGCTTCGACCCCGTCGCTCCAGTGGCCAAGGTCGTGGACGACAAAGTCATGTGGCAGCTGACGCTGGTCGATAATCTGGACGACCCCGGGGTCGTCGGGCTTCAGCCAGATCGTGCGAAAGTCGTCGCTGGACATTCCGCCTAGGATTCGAGACCGGCCGACAGCCGCGCGGCGCGCAGCGTATTGAACATCAGCATCGTAATCGTCATTGGACCGACTCCGCCCGGGACGGGTGTGACGGCTTTGGCCACCTCGCAGGCAGATTCGTAGTCGACGTCACCGGTCAGTTTCGACCTGGTTTCGCCATCGACCTCGACGTCGATGCGATTGATGCCAACGTCGATAACGACGGCGCCCGGCTTGATCCAGTCCCCTGTAACCATGTTGGGTCGGCCTACGGCGGCGACCACGATGTCGGCTTCGCGAACCACACCGGGCAAATCCGGCGTGCGGCTGTGGCAGACGGTTACGGTCGCGTTGGCCTTGAGTAACAGCGCGGCCATCGGCTTGCCCACGATGTTGGAGCGACCGATGACCACGGCCTTGAGTCCGGACAGGTCGGCGCCGAGATGATCCTCGATCATGAGCATGCAGCCGGCGGGCGTACAGGGCACGAACGCGTCGCCGGTATTGCCGGAGGTGAGCTTGCCGATGTTGATGAAATGAAAACCGTCGACGTCCTTCGCGGGCGATATGGCCTGCGTGATGGTCTGCTCGTCGAGATGGTCGGGCAACGGCAGCTGCACGAGGATGCCGTGAATCCTGTCGTCGTTGTTCAGCTCGTCGATGAGTTCGAGCACGGCGTCCTGTGCGACGTCCGCATCGAGAGTGTGTTGCACTGAATGGAAGCCGCAGCTCTGGGCGCGCTTGCCCTTGTTGCGGACGTAGACCTGGCTCGCCGGGTCTTCCCCGATGATCACCACGGCCAGTCCCGGCTGCAGGTCGTGCTGCTCCTTGAGGGCAGCCGTTTCGGCCGTGATTTGTTCGGACAGTTCGGCGGCCTTGGCCTTGCCGTCGATTCGAATAGCGTTGCTCATGGCGAGTCCTTACAGAATGTCCGTGGGCGCGGCGCATGGTAACGCCGCCTTTGCGGCAGGTAAACTTCGGCTGATACCTAGCGGGAGATCGAGATGGCGGAAGCCTGGCTGGAGCGTTGGCGCGAGGGCCGGATCGGGTGGCACGAAGACACCGGCAACGCGAGCCTGCAGAAGCACTGGCGCGCGAGCGGCCGCACCGTGCTCGTGCCGCTGTGTGGCAAGTCGGTCGACCTCGTGTGGCTGGCGGCGCAGGGCAACCGGGTAATCGGGGTGGAGCTGTCGCAGCTCGCTGTCGAGGCGTTCTTCGCCGAGCAGCGGCTCGACTTCACCGTGAGCGCCGGGCCGCTGCAGCGATTCGACGCGGTCGGCGCCGATATTGCGATCTTCTGTGGCGACTTCATGGAGCTGGACGGTATCCGCTGCGACGCTCACTATGATCGCGGTGCGCTGGTGGCCCTCACCGCCGAGCTGCGCCCGGGATATGCCGCCAAGGTCCGGTCGCTCCTGACCGACGACGCGGAGCAACTCGTCATTACGCTGGGCTACGACCAGTCGGTGGCTGCGGGACCGCCATTCCACATCAGTGACGACGAAGTGCTGGGCTACTGGCCCGGGCTGGAACGCATCGACTGCTATGACGATACGGAAAACGCCCCACCCAAGTTCCTCGAAGCAGGACTGACCGAGGTAATCGAGACCGTCTGGCGCTCGGCCGGAGACTAGGCCGCCACAGCCGGCGTCCAGCGCTGTTCCCGACGGTTGACTCGCCCGTTTACATCCTCATCGTCGTAACTGATCGTGCCGACCGCGGCGATCTCCGGCGGCGGCGCGTCCAGCGCGTGGGTGTTGATGATCCCGTAGCAGGTGCCATCAACGTCGATGACGGCCCCGATGTAAACGCCGCATTGCCGGCACACCAGGAAGTCGGCGGTCCGCAGCGCAAAGCGGTAGCGTTGCAGCTGGTCCGGGTCATCGCAAGCGAAGACCAGCCGGCCGCCCGGGTCAGAGGTGCTCAGGGCGTCATGCATCCGGCAGAACCGGCACTGGCACGCGCGCACGGACCAGTCGGCCGGGGCCAGGCCAGTGGTGTAACGAAAACCGATCGCCCGGCAATGGCAGTGCCCGGCATACGTGGTCTCAGTCATCGTTCGCCGCCACGAGTGGCGGGCGCCGGCGCATCAGGCCCAGCAGTACCATCGCCGTTGCCGCCGCCGCGAACAGGTGCTTCATTGAATGGCCGCTGATGGCGCCGCCCGCCGCGAAGATCGCCATGTCGAAGAACTCGACGATCTTGGACAGCACGTAGAACCCGAGCATGGCCCAGAAGTACTTTGCGGAACCAATGGCCGGTTTGTAGAGCAGCAGGATGAACGGGATCAGCAGCATCGGCAGGAACTGGACCAGCGCGTACAGCCGCAGGTCGCCCGCGCCGCGCGATTCGGTCCAGATCCAGTACTCAACCGACACGATTCCGACGAGCAGCAGCGGGACGACGAGCATGCGGCCGGCGCGCGCGGACACGAATTCGCCGACGATGATCGAGAACAGGCCGGCGAAGCCGATCGTCATCGGCAGGCGGTCCCAGGCAAGCGGGTCGTTGGCCGGCGCGAGATGATAGTAGGACGATCCGAAGGCTGTCAGGAAAACGCCCGAGAAGAACACGACGTAGGCCAGTTCGAGGCCGGGCAGGCAGACAGCGTGGCCATGGCGCATGACGTAGACGACGCCCCAGGCGCCGACTACGAGAAACGGCAGGTTGGAAACGACGTTCCAGAAGTTGGCGACGCCAAGCAGCGTGCGGCCGTCAGC
>JAAUYE010120604.1_pt1 | contig 39192 bp, 65 predicted proteins | sample 7278081 | NCBI WGS metagenome assembly JAAUYE01 (sample SAMN14350131, study PRJNA611818) | marine sediment metagenome | isolation source: surface marine sediment (0.6m) | place: French Polynesia: Moorea | collected 2018-08
AAAAAGATTGTTAAAGAAGGTGCTGAACTGGATTTAGATAAAGTACATGAAGAACTAGATTCTTTGTTAGACGTTAGGGGCTAATATCCGACGAACGGTAGTATACAAACATTAGCCCCTAACTTATAATTGTATTCAAGTTAAACATAAACAGAGAGAAGAATACAATGATTGACGCAAACCAAGCCCTGAACCAACTAGCACAAGCCAATAACGGCATGAACCGCCTAGCAGCTATGATAGGTGCTAAAAACTTCGTTCAATCTCAAGAAGAAAATTTTGTAGCATTCAAGTTCATGCGCGGTGCTGCTAACAAATCAAACTACCTGAAAATCACCCTACGCGCTGATGATACCTATAATTTAGAGTTCGGCAAAATCCACGGCATGAACTACAAAGTAATTGAAACCCTATCTATGGTGTACGCTGAAGACCTTAAGCGTATTTTTGAAAATGAAACAAAGCTTTACCTTTCACTATAATCTAACCGGGGGCTATGGCCCCCAAATAGGAGTTTTTCCCATGTACTTACAAAGCATACTATATACAATTACTGAAATACGTGAAGACATTGAAACAGCATTAAATATTAAATGTCATATTTTGGTACGTTCTGTTGATGAAGAAACAATAGAAATAGAAATTGAAGTACCTGAATATGCGGTAACCTATACCCGCACATACACAGCAACAGAAATAGCAGGTATGCAGTATCCTACCGCCGGAATGACACAGCTTAAAAATGACGCTAAACAAATATTAGGGGAAATGATTATAAAATAATTAAAAAAGGGGGTTGACTTAGGTTAGCCCCTAACCTATAATTAAACCATGTTAAACATAAACAGAGAGAAAAGAACATGACTACTACAGCATTTAATAAAGATGATTTTTCTTGGGATGGTATGTATCTTAACTATCAAGGTGAACAAGGTGAAGTAGGCCGTAAATTTGAAGATGTATATGGTGCTGACAAATGCCACCCTTCAAGAATTGGTACAGTAGTACCTATGTTTATTGCCCGTTTTAAATATGGTTCTAAGCCCTATAAAACATGGATTAACTTTATCTGTAAGCATTTCACTGTAGAAGAATGGTTTAATCTGGCTGATCGTTCTGGTGAAGATATGACACCTGATGCAATTATGAAAAGCAAGGGTTTCTTAGATGCACATGAAAAGAAGCTATGTAAAAAGTATGGTTTAGCCCCTACTGTAGAAAACCTTCATGAAGCTTACAGAATGGAATGGGAAAATAATTAAAATTAATTTAAAAAAGGGGTTGACTTAGGTTAGCCCCTAATCTATAATTGTTTACAAGTTAAACATAAATAGATAAGGAATTAAGCCATGAATAACACAATCAAGCAATTAAAAACACTTGCCGCTAAATCTGAAGGTAGAGCATTAAAAAATATTAACAACTTAATAGGCCGCTTAGAATACTTTGAATCTATTGGTGATGATGAAAAGTTAGAATGCTGCATTGCTGAAGCCCAATTATGGCTTTTAGGCTAAAAATAATTGTTAAAAAGGGGTTGACTTAGGTTAGCCCCTAATCTATAATTGTTTACAAGTTAAACATAAATAGAGATTAAAACCATGATTGATGCAGATATTATTGTAACCCTTAGAGAACACCGCACAAACAAAGAAGTTACACGTGAATTAGACATTTCTAATTTTACAGTTTGTGGTAGTGAAGCAGTAATATATAGACCTGAAGAACAACTTGAACTATTAAAAAACTGGATTGAAGAACGTGGTAAAGAACAGCATAACAGCGAATTATCTGTAGTTAGCTGGTATATCAAAAAATATTAAAAATAATTTAAAAAAGGGGTTGACTTTAGTTAGCCCCTAACCTATACTAGATACACGTTAAACATAAACAGAGAGAAAAAAGCTATGACATACTTCCGCGAAATGACTCAAGGCCACAATGTTGAATTAACAGTTGAGGCTATGAAAGCAAACGCCCCTTCAATCTTTGCTGAACAGGCACATAACGAAGTTTCAGACCGTTATGGTTTTGTACCCACCATTCAAGTAGTTGAAGGTTTACGTGCCGAAGGCTGGTTACCAGTTGATGCAACTCAAAAGAATGTACGCAAAGCTGATAAGCAGGATTTCACAAAGCATTTAATTCGTTTTCGCCGCTTAGAAGATGACATTAAAATAGGCGATTCAGCAGTAGAACTTTTGTTAACTAACAGCCACGATAGAAGCGCGGCATTTGTTTTACATGCAGGTATTTTCCGTATGGCTTGTGCTAACGGTATTGTGGTTGCTGATTCTACTTTTAATAAAGTATCAGTACGCCACAACCAGAACGCCCTAGATGACGTTATAGAAGGTTCTTATCAAGTACTTGAAGAAGTACCTTTAATTACTAACGAAGTAGAATCTATGCAAGCTGTAGAACTAACACGCAAAGAGCAAGAAATTTTTGCTAACGCTGCACTAGGTTACATCATGCCAGAACTGAACGAAGAAGAATCTAAAATTGTTACTTCTAAAGATTCTTTAATTACTCAGGCATTGCGCCCTAGACGTTCCGCTGATACTGGTTCTGATGTTTGGAGTACTTACAATGTATTACAGGAAAAAGCTATTCGTGGCGGCCTGTCAATGCACAAAGTAAATGCTAAGGGCCGCTATCGTCGCAACACAACACGCGCTGTTAAGAGCATTGACAAAGATGTGAAACTTAATAAAGCGCTTTGGGAAATGGCAGTACAGATGAAAGAACTGAAAGCCGCTTAATTTAACAGGGGGTGTAAAAGCCCCCTAACTTTGAGGTTAAAATCATGGAATTTTTAATAGGACAAAGAGTTATATTCAAAGACATTGCTTACAAAGGCACAGATAATGCACAATTTGTAAATGTAATTTGTACAGTTTGTTTATCTGAAAATCCACACCCTAATGATTTTGATTATTGGATATATAACCCCGCTAGAAATTATAGGCATGGTGTATCAAAAGATAACATTAAACCTTTATCAAATGGGCAATTATGATGATGACACCAGAATCAAGAAAACGCTTTATTAATGATTATAATAAGGAATTAGAAAATGATTAGCTTATTACTTAACAGTAAAAATACTAAAGCATTAAAATCAGGTATTAAATATGCATTAGATCGTTTTGAAGATGATCTTAAATATGAAATGCCTGAAGAACAAAGAAGTAAAATAGAATCTACAAGGGATAGATTAAATAATATTTTAGCAGAAATATATAATAAGGAAGCAAGAAAATGATTAAACCAATACTTACAGATAAAAAATTACTTTCACAAATCAGTGAAATGATAGGTGTATATTTAACACCTATTATTTAGATGGTATATTAATTTAATACTTAGGAACCGCTGCAATGATGACACCAGAACAAACTAAAGAAGTAAATAAAATAATTAAGCCAATGCGCCAAATTGTACAGAACTGCACTAACTTAATTGAAAACCGCAAACATTCGATGGTAGGTAATAACAGCCTAGTAGAAATGCCGGGACACATGTTTGTAAAAATGGAAACTGAATTTAATGAAGAATTAAAAGTTTACCAAGCTACTAAAATTGATGTAGTAACAGACCCTACCAAAGCTTCACACTTTACCCCTGAAGACGCGCTAAACGTTGCTAGGGACTGTACAAATGGTGTAGGTGAAAAAGGCTGTGTAGTGACTTGGAAAACAGCTTGCGAGCTAACTATAGAACGTTATGAAAAGACTATACAGTTTATTATTGAAAGAACTAAAGAAGCTTCTGATAAAGCAAACAAGCTAGATCAAGGCATTACTGGAAGTAGCTAAAAAACTAATTGAGGTCAATATCATGAAATATTTATTATTAATTTTAATGTTTGTATCCATGAATAGTTATGGTGAAACTTATCTAACTTTAAATTTAGCCAGTAAACATTTTAGTGCAGATAAATATAATTATAATGAAGAAAATTTTGGTATTGGCCTCAATTATAATAATTACTTAATTGGACAATATAAAAACTCATTTAATAAAAATTCTGTTTATGCTGGTTATCAATTACAAAAAAGGGTTAACAAACATTTAGCCTATGGTTTAAAAGCCGGATTAGTAACAGGCTATACAGATGAAGAAATGGAATCAGTAGATATAGGAGGCGCTAAACTTTTTGCTATACCACAAATGTCAATTGGTTATAAAAACATTAATTATTTAATTGGTGTAATTCCTGTAGATAATGGTGTTATGACTTTTCAACTAGAAATTAAACTTTAAAAAGAGGATAATAAAATGGCATATATAATTAAATGCTACCGCAAGAAAAGTAAATTTGAAAAACCTGTTTTATCATTTGTTTCAAATCATCCTAAGCCCGGTGAACCTATCCAGTTTACCGAAAGTGAAAAACACGCACATGTTTTTAATGAAATGAACTTTGCTAAAAATATCCGTGATGATGCATTACAACATGCAAAGGGTGTAACCATTTTTAATATTTAAGGAAGGCTGGAACCACGGACGGTTTTTTATAAGGATGCAAGATAATGAGTATTGAAAAAAGAAAATATGTTTTTAAAAAAGGTGATAGACCCCCACTTGATGAAGTCTATGACATTATTAGCATAATACCAATCGATGCCACATACCAAGATGATATTAATGATAAAAGAATTCCTGAAAATGACGCTGGTGAATCTGTTTTATTTTTAAAAGATGTAATTGTAGAAATTAAACTAACAATTAAATAAAGGCTACAAAACCATGAACCATAGATACACTTGGATTAATGCAGCAATTAATACACCTTGTTTAACTGAGTCAATGCCGGGAGGTTATAAACGTTCAAAAGATGTGCCTGTAATAATCAGTGGTGTTAAAGGCTGGTTTAAAGGGTACATAATAGCTTCAGATGATGAACAGTACTCAGAATGGAAAGTAGAAGGTTTTAACGTATTAGATGGTGATAGGGTTGTAACATTCTGGCTAGATATTCAGTTACCCTATCTTGAAGTTTTATTAAATGCCGACAAACGGTAGTAAGTTTTTTTAATAAACTTGTTGACCTTAGCCCCTAATGCTGTATAATTGTAGACAAGTTAAACATAAATACAGAGATAACAGCCATGAAACTTATCACTACTTTAAAATCTGAATCTTCACCTTCACGTGAATCTGAAATTATGCTAAATGCTTCAGGCCGCTTTGAAGTTTATAATTCAGTAAGTAATTCTTTAAGCCGTGGCTATCCTGTTAAAGATTATGCAACTAGAAAAGCTGCTGAAAAGTATGCTAAAAAATTCCTTGAGCATAATTCATAGGGGGCTGATGTGGAAACTATTAAATTTAGCACCAAAATTAAACAGGCCATATTAGAGCAATGCAAACTTGCCGGGTATGGTCGGGGTTATCGCAAAGAAATAGCTGAACGTGTTTTACTTGAAGATGAAGATATTAAAAAAGTTGGTGATAAATACACATTTAATTATTCACTTTTTGGTGAAGGAACAGAAACAGATTTATATTCTACATATCATATAAATGAAAAACATTTACTAAAACAAATGATTCATATTAATAATGAAGGTTATATAGATTTTGATGTATGGATTTATGAACTAGGTGAATTTGGGGAATTAGTACAGCCTTTAGCAGTTTATGTAATGGTTTATGAAAAACATATTAAAGCCACATTAGAAAGACCAACACAACCAGATAGATTTAGATTTGTAACATTAGCAAAGGCGGGTAAATTATGAATAATGAAATAATTGGTTATACTTTAATTATTGCTGCATGTGTTATTGTTTTTGGCGGTATGACAGTTTTTATGATTCATGAATTCGGGGTTAAAGTTGCAATTGGTATATGGGCTGCAACCATCACAATATTAACAATGTTTGTAACTGGTGTATATCTGGTAGATGGTCATGTTTAGTTTTAAATCAGCTACCAATATATTTAAAAAGCCGGTAAAGAAACATGTAATTAAATGTGTACCTGCTGGTGAATACTATGAACGGTGGATATATAGAAACTATGCCTGTGATGAATTTGAACTAACTCAAGAAGAAATTTTTATTTTAATCAGATTGGGTTATGACTTTAGGTATGAAAAATGAAACATGTATTTGTAAATGAAGATGGTAATTTTTTAAATGTGTATGAGGTAAGTTCACATTCACCGGAAAAAGTATTTTCATTTTCATGGGTTGACCTTCAAAAAGCAACAACATTTGAAAACCCTGATGACCTTGAAAAGTTAAAGTTTAAAGGTACTGAACCAAAGCCGGTAACTTATTTAGCTGTAAACGAAATTAGAATTATAAAATTAATTGGAGTATAGACAATGGCAGTAAAAAAGAAAAAACCTAAAAGTAATGCAGATAGTGTACGTGATTCTGTAAAGCGTAAAAAAGACGCTGGACTAATACAGGCTAAGGTATGGGTACACCCTGAAGAAGCCGCTGCTGTTAGAAAGTATGCAGCTAGAAAACCTAAAACTAAAGAATGTTTAAACAATGTGGAGGCTGGATAAATGCAAGCATTTTATGAATTATATAAAAGATGGTTAGAGATTCACCAACATAGTCAAGTAGTCAATGATGATAGCTCAACAATTTATCAGATTGATAACTGTGCACTTACACAAGGTGATTTTAAGAAACTGTTAACAGATTGTAATTATTGTCGTTACAAAGAAACAGACAGTGAATTAAGCCCGTGTGTCGTGTGTAGTATGGGGATGCCTGAAAGTAATTTTGAAAATCAATTTATATTAGATTTTAATCGGGATTACTAGCAGTATCAGCCAAAGATCGTAACCAAGCAGACAAAGACATTTTAGCCGCTTTAGCTGCTTTTTTATAACGCTTCTTTTCTGCTTTGGTTACTTTAAAGCCCGGTATTATTTCCGAGCGTTTTAAGTGTGCCGGTTTTACAGGTCGGCCCCTTTTAACATTAGCCATAACCCGGATTATAGTATATGCAAAAAATACTTGCAATCACTCAATAAAAGTATATACTTTTAATCCCTAATAGAGAAAAATACAATGTTACAAGATTACAATGACCGGCTTTACTGGAATGAAAAAACTCAAAGCTATCAAACTGAATTCCCAAATAAAGAAGACCGTATAGTATACTTCATGGGCGATTGCGGTTTGACTTTAAACGAAGCCCTGAGAATTAAAAAAGTACTTGAAGACCACATTGATAGAATGGTAGATAAAGGTATTAAACGTGGTATACGGCCTTTAAGAAAAGGACTAGATAAACTTAATGAATCTATTTATTTATCACAAAGGTATTAAAAATGGGTGAACAATTTATAAGATTAGTAATTAGCTTAATAATTATTTTAATGCTTTATATTGCTTTTGGTGCTGAAGTTTGGGCATGTAACGAAAAGACACCAGAACAGATTTTTCAAGAAAGCATTGAAAAGGAATGTAAGCAAAATTATTGCTTCTGTAATATATGTAAGGATAAAAAGAAAAAGGAGAAAATTAAAAAACAGGAATAATTTATTAAAAAACTCTTGCAAACTTTAATTTTATGTATATACTTTTAATTGTAACTTTAATAAACCCTATATAGGAAAACAAACAATGGCCGAAATTATTATTAAAATTGATGATAAAATCATAGAAAACTTTTTTGCTCAAGTAGCAACAGCAGGTACGGGCGGTGAACCTTCTAAAGAAGAAAAACCTTCTAAATCAAGCCGTTCAAGTAAATCTGAAAGTGGTGCTGGTAATGCTGAAAAAATGAAAGAAGCATGTAGCCAATTACTTGAAGTAACTGATAAAAACACTGTTAAAGAAGTTATTTCTGAATTTGGTGCCAAGACAGTTGCAGCGGCTTCTAAACTTACAGGTGATGATTATGACGAATGCCTAGAAGCTGTTAATGAAGCAATTGAAGAAGCTGCTGAAGGTAGTGAAGATGATGCAGGTGGTGAAGAAATCACTGTAGATGCTGTTAAGAAAGCCGTACAAGCCTATTCTAGGAAAAACGGTAAAGAAGAAACTACTGAAATTCTAGAAGACTTTGGTATTAGTTCTGTACGTTCATTACACAAGCTTGAGCAAGAAGACCTTGAAGAACTTTATGCTGAAGTAATGGCATAAACTAACCACGCCCCCTTAATGGGGGGTGTTTTTAAAATGGGCCTACATTTTATTAACTTTTTATTTATATTGTAAGACTCTAAATGTCATAGCGTCTAAAGTTGATAATCTTCATGTAGTGTTCCCTCATGTGTAGGCCCATTTTAAAAACATCAAACAAAGGTGAATATTATGCAAACTTATATAGTTTATTATCTTGATCAATATGATATGTATAAACTCAAACAAGAAATAGTACAGGCCATTGATATTATTCAGGCCGGTAATATTGCTTCAGTCATGAACAAACAGCACATAATTTCTATTAAACTGGATTCAGCTTTAGGTATCTAAAACAATGGGTAAACATCATTCACTGGGCGGTTCTAATACCTATACTTGGCTTAATTGCCCCGGTTCACGTAATGCTATCAATGCAGCTATTAAAGCCGGTCTAATCCCTGAAGAAAGCCCCGGCAACCAGTACACAGAAGAAGGCACAATAGCACATGGCTTAGGTGAAATTTGTTTAACTTATGGTTTTGAAGTTGAAGACTTCTATAATAAAACCATCCCCGCTGTTATCGGTAAATCTCGTTTTAAAAAATTCTTTAATATACATGAATTTAATTTTTTAAATCCTGAAACTGAAATAATGACTTCAGATTATATTGAAGCTGTTGAAATTTATGTTAATTACATCAGGGAAAAATCTGAATCTATGGAAGGTTCAGAACTTCTATTAGAAGAAAGCTATTCACTTGAAGACTATGTTAAAGATGAATGTGGTGGTAGTGCTGATGCAACTGTACTAGGCATTAAGGGTTTAGCCGTAGTAGGTGATTACAAGCATGGCAAAGGTGTTACAGTAGAAGCCAAAGAAAACCCACAGACGCGCTTGTATGGCTTAGGCATGGTTCTTAAGCATGAAAAGAAATACAGAATACGCGAAGTGGAATTAGCCATTATTCAGCCCCGCGTACATCACATAGATGGCCCTGTACGCAAAGAAATATTAAGTGTACAAGAACTAAAACGATGGGGCCGCAAAGTCGTTAAACCGGCTGTACGTGCATTGCAAGCTGATAATCCTGATTTAATCCCCGGTGAAAAACAGTGTTTATGGTGCCGTATTAATGGTCATTGTAAAGCTAATGCTGAACACGCGCTAATGATTGCACAAAAAGACTTTGCAGAAATTGATTTACCAGATGATGAACTGATAGAACCAAACAAACTAACCATTGAAGAAGCTGAAGTAATTGTTAAAAATAAAAAACGTATGGAAAAATGGTTAAATGCTGTAGAACATTATTTAGAACAAGCTGTAGAATCCGGTACTGTTAAGAGTGATGAATTTAAATTAGTCGAACGAATTTCTAATAGACAGTACAAAAGAGAGAAGGCTATAGTAAGACGCTTGAAACGTAAGTACCCTGAATTAGAATTATACGAACATAAAATTAAATCACCTGCACAAATGGAACTAGCCTTAAAAACTCAATATGGTTTAAAAGCAAAAGAAGCTAAAGAAATTGTAGATGCATTTTGTGAACGTGTTAAAATTGGTGTTGCCCTAGCACCTTTAACAGATGGTAGGGAAGAAATAGCGCCACCTGCAAAAACAGATTTTGAAAACCATATAGGAGGTGAAGAAGACGCTAAAAATTTTTACAAATAATCGAAACTTGAAAACTTGAAACTTGAAACAATCAAAATAGGAAACTAAAACTATGACAACTCCTGTAAAAAACCCGGCTAAAGTAGTTACTGGTGTAGTACGTTCTTCATTTATGTTTTTAAATACACTTGAAGAAGATGATAAAGGTGCTAAAAAATGCAAGTCTATGTGGATTATCCCAAAGAAAGACAAGCGCACCATTGCCAAAATTGAAAAAGCAATTGATGCAGCCAGCCAGAAAAAGTTTAGTAAGAAAGCTGCTAAAAATTCGCGCTCTTTTGGTTATCCACTTCGTGATGGTGATAAGGAAATTAAAGAAGGTACTTTACCGGAATCAATTGACCCTAAAACCGTTAAAGGCTGTTACTTTTTAAACTCCAATGCTTACAAGTTACCCGGCTTGGTTGATGCTGATGGTGAATTAGTAGAAGACCGTGATGAACGCGAAGAAATGTTAATTCCCGGTTATTACTTTAAAGTCTCTCTAACTTTTAAAGGTTATGATACTGATTCTAAAGGTGTACGTGCTGAAATTAACAATGTTATGTTTGTTAAAGAAGGCGAACGCCTTGATGGTGGTGTAGCTGCTGATTCTGAAGATTGGGGTGATGAAGAAGATTTTGATGATTCAGACAATGATTCAGACAATGATTCAGATTATACCCCGGCACGTATTAAAGAATTATGTGCTGAATTGAAAGATGAAGATGAAGATGCATTAGCTGAAGTTCTTGAAGAATTTGATGTTAAAAATGCACGTGCCGCGTCTAAACTTCCTGATGATGAACGCGCTGAACTAGGCGAAGCATTAGAAGAAGCTTTAGATTAATTTCCTTAGTAGGACGTTTGGGGGGCTTGCTGGCCCCTCTTTTTTATGAGGCTGATAAAATGAATGAATATTGGAAACATGAACAAGACAGACAAACGGGTATCTGGTTTGTTACACATCTTTTTAGATATAGTTTTATAATCTGGATTTTAACATATGGTGAACCAGATTTATTAAGTGCCATCATTAATTTATTAAACCGTATCCACTAATGCAACTTCTACCCCTTCCATTAGATAACAGCGATAAATTCAAAGGCTTCATTGATGCCGATTTTGAAACCCGTTCTGAATTAAAAATTACGGGTAAAGAATCTGTTAGTGCTTGGAAGTATGCAGAACATGAAAGTACAGAACCTTTAATACTCCGCTATTCTATTGAAGGGGGTAAAACCTACAGATGGTTAAAAGGTGACCCACCACCAAAGCGTTTATTTAGGGCATTAAAAAAGGGTTTATATTTTCGCGCTCACAATTCCTTTTTTGAATTTGTTATTTGGAACTTATGTTGTGTACCTAAATTGGGATGGCCTAAATTACCTATAGAGCAATACTACTGCACACAAGCTACCGCTTGTACCCATGCATTTCAACCATCACTTGAAGATGCCGCTGAAGAAATGGGGCTACCTGTTCAAAAAGATAAAGAAGGTAAACGTTTAATACAAATGTTTTCTACACCTTCACGTAAAAAAGATGAACACTTTAAAGAACCTATTAATTATTGGGATGAATTTCTACGCTTTGATAAATATTGTGATATAGATGTTAAAACACAACAAGCCATAGCAGACTATTTACCCTTGTTAACTGAACAACAACACGCCGTGTTTATGCTTACTTCTAAAATGAATGAACGCGGTGTACCTATTGATGTTGAAATGGCTAAAGGTGCGATTGCGTTAGAGCGCCAAGCAAAAAGAAAAGCCAATAAAGAAGCACGTAAAATTTGTAAAGGTGCATTTAAAAAATTAAGTCAACGCCAATTAGTATTAGACTGGTTAAATAAAAATGGTTGTAATATACCAAATATGCAAGCACAAACATTAGAACGTGCTTTAGACTCAATGAAAGATACACTAGACCCTGATGTATACCGGGTTCTTCAATTACGTTATTTAACCACTAAAACCAGTACAGCAAAATACCCGGCTGCATTACAACGTGTAGCCCTTGACGGTAGAGTACACGAAACTTTAGCTTACCACATTGCTAAAACTGGTAGATGGGGCGGTAGGGGCTTACAGATACAAAACTTTGCCCGGCCCTCATTGCCTAAATGGGTTGATTACGAATATATAGCTGAATTAATTGCTGCACGTGATGCAGAAACAATTGAATGGCTATATGGTGACATAATGAACGTGTTAAGTTCTGCTTTACGTTCAATGATAAAAGCCCCTGATGGTTATATATTTATAGCTGCTGACTATGCACAAATTGAAGCCCGGCTTGTATTCTGGTTTGCTGATGAACAACATGCTTTAGATATTTTTCGCCGGGGTGAAGATATTTATAAAGATATGGCTTCAAGTATTTACCGGGTACATATTGATAAAATAACTGATGATCAGCGATTTATAGGTAAACAAACTGTATTGGGTTTAGGCTTTCAAATGGGGGCTAGTAAATTTAAATCACAACTTTATGACCAATTTAATACAAAAATAACATTAGACTTTGCAAAAGAAGCGGTTAACTTATACCGCACCAAATATAAAAAAGTTAAAGCACTTTGGGGCGAAACAAACAAAGCAGCTATTAATGCAGTTTTATATCCCGGTAGAAAATTTAAATGTGCTGGTAGAAAAATTACTTATTTTGTTGAAGGTGATTTTTTATATTGTCGTTTGCCTTCAGGTAGAAAACTTGCCTACTACCACCCGAAAGTAAAAGAAGTACCCAATCCGTGGGGCGGTGATGGTACGGTAAACCAGCTTTCATTTATGGGTTTTGACTCCTATACACGTAAATGGAAAAGACAAACTACTTATGGCGGTTCATTAGTCGAAAACTATGTACAGGCTACAAGTGCTGATATTACTGGGCATGGAATGTTAGAAGGTGAAGCTGAAGGTTATGAAGCTATATTTACTGTACATGATGAATCAGTAGCTTTAGTACCTGAAGATTTTGGTACTGTAAAAGAATATGAAGAAATTTTATGTAGGTTGCCTGAATGGGCAAACGGTTTACCAGTTGCCGCCGAAGGCTGGAAAGGTAAGAGGTATAGAAAATGATTCAAAAAATATTATGTTTTTTGGGCTATCATAAATGGGGTGATTGGATTGAATGTGAAAGACAATATTATGATGATGAAGTAGAGAAATACAGAATTTGTAAATGCTGTGATAAAAAAGAAGAAATATTTTATTATGATGTAGATTTACAATTATGAAACCTGAAACAAAGATTGAAAATGATTTTGTATCATTAGTAGAAGATAGCCCCTATACAGCAATAGCGATTAAATTAATTTTATTTACTGGTAGGGGCTTTCCTGATAGAACCATTTTAGGTAATGGTAAATGTTTCTTTATTGAGTTTAAATGCCCCGGTGAAGATTTAGACCCACCACAAGTAAAGTGGAAAAAACTATTAACTAGATTAGGAATGAAAGTATATGTTTGTACCAGCACGAAAGAGGCGTTTAAAATCTTCAAAAAAGAAATGGATTCCCCATAAGTACCAACTACGTGCAGTAGCACGAGGAACTACTCAACGTTTCCTAGCTTACTTCTTAGACCCCGGTCTGGGTAAAACTACGATCATTCTACAGCTATTTAAAATTCTAAAATGTTGTGGCCTTGTTAAATCCCTTTTAGTGGTTGCACCCTTGCGCCCTTGTTATCTGGTATGGCCCAAAGAAGTAAAAAAGTGGTCTAATTTTTCTGATCTATCTATTTGTGTTTTACATAATGAATGGAAAATTAAAAAAGAAATTGCCATTAAACAGCAGCATGATATTTATGTTATTAATCCTGAAGGTTTACCGTGGTTAAAAGCACAATTAAAAGGCAAGCGTAAAACTAATTGGCCTTTTGATATGTTGGTGGTTGATGAATCAACAAAGTTTAAAAATATAACCAGTAAACGTTTTAAGAATTTAAAAGGTTTGTTAGGTGGTTTTAAGCGCCGTTATATATTGACAGGTACACCAATACCAAATGGATTGGATAATATACAGGGCCAAATGGCTATAGTTGATCAAGGGCAAACATTTGGTATTGTTAAATGCTATTTCCATGATAAGTATTTTAAGCAAGTTGGTAAACCTGAATGGGGCCAATGGGTGCCAAAAGATGAAGAAAGTACTGAAGCTTTATATAAAAAAGTAGCCCCATTTGCTATGCGTATGAAAGGTTCGGATTATTTAGATTTACCAGAACGCATAGATAATATTATAGATATTAAACTACCTAGAAAAGCCCGTAAGCATTATGAAGAAGTAGAACGTGAACTATTCACCCTGATAGATGATAAAGACTTAAACGCTTCTACAAGTGGTGTGGCTGCTATGAAGTGTCACCAGATAGCAGGGGGTTCAGTTTATGAAGATGATGACCCCATAAACCCCAAATGGAAAAACAACAATAATAACCGGCCTTACCATGTTATACATTCAGCTAAATTAGATGCACTTGAAGACTTGGTAGAAGAACTAGATGGTAAACCGCTGTTAGTGGGCTTTAAATATATTCATGAATGGAAGCAATTAAAAAAGCGTTTTGGTAGAGATATACAAACATTAGGTAAGGGCTGCACCATGAAAGAAGCCCAAAAAATAGAACGTGATTTTAATAAAGGTAAAATTAAAGTGCTTGCAGCTTATCCCGGCACCAATGCACTAGGCTTAAATTTACAAGAACAATGTAATAATGTGTGCTGGTTTTCATTGCCCCATGATTGGGAAGCATATGACCAATTTATTAAAAGGGCTGAACGTCAAGGTAATGAACATGACCATGTAATGAACCATATTCTATTAGCCGAAGATACTGTAGACCAAGGTATATATGATTCACTATTGACTAAAGGGGCTAATGAAATGAATTTTTTAAATGCTATGGTTAAATATAGAAATCTTAAAAATTCCTGATAAACGGTAGTATTTATTGCTTTACATTAGCCCCTAATGGTACTATACTCTTTATCAAGTTAAACAAAAACAGAAAGAAAAGGATCAGTACCATGAATAACACATATCAAGAAACAGTTTTAAGATTCCGTGTAATGTGCCATGAAGAATTACCTGAAGCACATAAAGAAGCTTACCGCGCCCGTGGTATTGATCCAGATGATTTATGGAAGTTAGTTTATAGCTTTAATGAAGAAGCTGATGCACTAGATACTTTAAAAATGGAACAGGAAAATGCAGCACCGTGGGAAACCTATAAAATGGTAGATGCTGGTGAAGCTACAACTGTTACACGTTCAGTATTTTAATAGGGGTAAAAATCATGGATTACACAAACAAACCAAAAGCACTTTATAACCAGAAACTTTTAGATAAGGTTAATATGTATCATGGCAAGATAATGGATTACTGTTTAACACCTGATAGGGATGAACCCGGTAGCCGTTATAACGTAGCCTGCGCTGTTTATAAGCTGTTCTGTGAAGAAACTAGAAGGGCTGCAATGGAAGCCAATAAAGAAAATGAAGATCTAATTAACAGCTTTGTAGGTGCGCCTATTAGCCGTATCACCAGAATCAAAAGGGAAAGGGGCATGATTTAGCCCCCTTGCTTTTTAATTTATTTTCAAAATGGGGTTGACTTACGTTAGCCCCTAACCTATAATTCTTACATACACATAAACAAATACAGGAATTAAGAACATGAAAACAATCATTAGAATTAGGTTTTGGTTTTTATAAACGCCCTTCTAAAGCAAAAAAAGTAGCATAGATTACTTGCATTTTTAATAAACTCCTATATTATCTGTATATACTTTAAAGGTATTAAATATGGCTATTAATATTTCTATTGATACATTTATAGAAGATTTTGGTGAAGAAGGCGTTGAAGCTATTAAAGATAACCTTAATGCCAGATGGTATTTTGATGTGGGCTATGGTTCACTTTACCGGGTTACTGCACCCTATAAAGATGCTTGTGACAGGGCCAGAAAATTTTATAGATGTGATAGGAAAACAGAGTATGGCTGTATTCATTTAACCAAAGTAGAAATGCTAACTGATAATTCACAACAACCTGAAGGGGTATAACATGGCGAAAGCTAAACCACGTGTTACTGTAAAATCCATTATCACTAATGGTATTTTAAATGGCTGGACAATGGCGCGTATTTTGAAGACAGTGAAAAAGAAAGCACCGAATTCAAAAGCTAATGAACAACATGTACGGGTGTATGCATCCACTATGCACAAAAACAAAGAAATCGATTTAGAGCGTAAAAATAAATATCTTGTGCGACCTAAGAAAACCACTACTACAAAACCTAAAGCAGTTGTTAAAAAGAAAACCACTACTACAAAATCTAAAGCAGTTGTTAAAAAGAAAGCCGCTAAAAAGAAAGCGGCAAAGCGTAAGTAAATTGACCACTGTTATTAAAAAACGTAGGGGTACTGAATTTGAATGTTCAGTTACCCCTATTTGTAAATACTCAGATTTGGTAAAAGTGGAAGTGGCCCCGGCAAATGGCCCCGGACTAGCAATTACAACCTGTAGCAAGAAACAAGCCAGAAAAGCAATTAGGCGTTTAATTAAAACAATCCTACATATATAAGGAAGTACTTATATTCTCTGTAAGCCCCTCTAAGCAATTTTTTACTATAGGGGGTCATACTGGTACAAAAATACCCCTCTTTTTAGCGGCTACCCCCACTTTTCAGGGCTTATTTATCGTAATTCTGCAAAATCAAATACTGATTGTGCGTTTATTGCACCAGCGCCGGGGTTTTCTAGCCTGAACAAATAATTGCTATTAGGTTCCAGTAAAAAAATTGTCCCTGCAAATACATTTTCTAAGTCCCTGCCTTGACTCCCTGCTAAACGTTTCGGCCCTGAAATGGGATCACCGACTACTGTAGCTGTTACCCCCTGATAAATATCGCCATCATGCACTTTACCAATTCTTCTATTTGAATTATATACAGGTAATAACGTACCCCCGGTAAAAACACTATTTTCATAAAATGAAACTTCAATTTCCGCTGCATCTGTATAGACATAAGCGCCATAAACACTTACAGGAAAATTTCCAGTAATAAAACCATAATCCCGTGAACTTGTACCCGCTATACTTCCTAAAACTCCATAGCCTTCATATTTTGAACCACGTATAGTTAATTCTTCTTTTGAATTTAATACAGCACTAAAGCCTAATGTTAAATTTAATCTGCTATCGCGTAATGAACTCATGTTATATACCCCTTGCTACAGATTGATAGCCACGTGCTTTTAATTGAAATTCATGCTTAATCATTAACGTGAAGTCATCACGTAAGATAACGCCCATTTGATCACCGGGGCCTAATAAAAAACCATCACCAAATAATGTTATATCATCCCCGAAACTTAAAATAGAATCATTGGGGGAGAAATCCAACTGTTGTAAATTATCAGCACCAAGCCTGAATAAACCTTCATTGTCCACTATGGCACCAAAAGGGGTTAATATCCTTTCAACACCATTAATAACAGCAAACCAATCAATGCCATTTGTTAATGCGGCTAAATTGCCATAGCCATTTATAACAGGTGCATTTGTTATACCTATTTGCATTCTAAAACGTACAACATTAAACCAGCCTCCCGCCGGTACTTCAAAGAAAAAACGTGTTTCACCTTGCCCGGCTGGTAAGTAGTTACCTGTGGCTTCCGGGTTTACACCTAAACCATCTTCAGTTAATGCAATATAGGTAGGTTCCCTATGTGCATTTGCTATAAAACTATAACTATTTCTTAAGCTAGACATTGTTTATTTCCTCTATGTAGTACACCTGCAAAATTAAACATAACTATTTACCTTTTGTATCTAAGTTTAATAATTCTGTAGCATAATCTTGTAATGATAAATTGTATTTAAAAATCTGTTCCATTGTATAAGTGAAATTTTCAATATCTTTTAAACTTGCAAAACACATATGGTTGTTAATTTCTTTATACTGCCACTCTCTAATTTCCGGGGCTGGCGGTTTTGGTATTACCTGTGACAAACTTGGTAGTTCTGTTTTTATAGTCTTTGAGCACCCGCTTAATACCATTATTATAATCAGGCACAAATTTAGACATAGGAACTTTGCTAATGTCTGTCTTTTTAAATTTTGTAAATTCATCATTACTAACCTTTGTATACTTCGTTTGTAACTCAGTAATGGTTACACCTAAATCCATTATGGCTGTTTGTGTTTCCTCAACTGTAGCCACAAGGTTTTTATTTTCATTTGATAATTCACCATTCTTTTTAACCATATAATATAGCCCCATCCCTGAAACTAATATTATACCAGCCATTGTTATTTCAATTATCAGTCTGTTCATACTTACGGCCCATTATTTCTTTAGTAGTAGCTAAACCTAAATAGCCTAAAATTACAGAAGCATGAAAACCACTTAACCACAAAACACCATTAACCAATTGTGGTATTAGTACTTGATTTTCTGGATTTACGCTTACGCTTTGGCTTACTAGGCTTAGTAGTTTCCATGTTACTAGTGCTGTTGTTATTGTCAGAACTATGTAACTTATCCACGCCATTCTTCGCCGGTTTTTCCACCTTCGATTTTCTTCTATTAGCTTTTGTGTTTCGTTCATTGTACCAAGCCTTTACATTAAAACAGGGACAAACTTTAATCCATTCATCTTTAGTAATTACACCATCATTATTTTTATCTGGTGAATAGTCACGGTGACCTTTAATTTCAGTAAAACCAAAACGCCACATCATGCCATTGGCAATTTGCCATAATGCATTAAATTGGTCTTCATCAAAATTATTTTCTGGTGTACCATCTTCAGCTAAACCACCTTCTAAACAAATACCAATTGAATCATGGTTTTCACCTTTACAATGTGCGCCCGATCTTTCTAATGGTCTGCCTGTTTCAAGGATGCCGCCTTTACGGATATAGAAATGATAGCCAATGTCAGAAAAAGGCACAGGCTTCCTTGTCATGTGCCAACTACGAATAATAGCCGCGCTAATGTTCTGGCTACGCTTGGTAGCCGAACAATGCACAATAATTTTATTTATCTGTCTCATTATCTATAACCCCTTCTAACTCAGGTTCAAATAACCATTTCAACTGTACTAAATGAACCGGCTTAATGTTTTCAGCATCTTTAGGTAAATCATCATAAGATAATTTTGGACAAATAAAGTTTTCAATGTCTTGCGCTTTTAATTCAGCGTATTCATTATTGAAAGCTTCTAATTTGTCTTCATCAATAACAATTCTACCTTCTTCTTCACTTCCATATTTACGAGCTAATTTTTCTTCTAGCTCTTTATAAACATTAACTTCATCATTAACTTCATTGATGAACTTAGCCATTTCAATTGCCTTAGACATTTTTAAATCAGTGTTAGCCACCATTTTTAAAGATTCTAAAGAGTTTACTAAAGTTACATATTTCATATTTCCAGCCTTTCTACTGTTGTTGTTAAAAAAAATTAAACTAAATAACCCACTAATAATATAGCTGCATCATCTGGTGCACCTATAATACCTGATATTCCAAAATAATAATCAAAATCGTGATTTGCATCTAATGGTATTGTAATTTCTGCTATCCCACCATTTGCTGCTGTAGTTAAAGTACCACCGTCATTTTGTGCACTGGCACCTGCTGAAATAACTTGTGTGCCTAAACCAGTGCTTATGGTATCACCTGTAGTTCTTAAAAAAGCCCGCATAGCAAAAGCTGTAACTGTTCCTATTACAGATTGACTGTGCTCCATTATGACCCTTACTATGGCATATTTAGCGTTTGCATTAGCTAATGTTGTACTGTTGATAGTAGTCCATGCATTAAATGTATACGGTGAACCCAAAATTTCAGGTGCATCTGTCATGCTAACGCGAGAATATACTTGTAAACCATTCTTTTGTACTTCGTTTGCAATTAAATTAATTGAATCAACTACTAAACCTGTACGGTCTACTAACATAAAATCTGTTGCAGTATTATTGACATCATTAACAAGCCTAGCCTTAAATTGTTCATTACTGGCGATAATATCCCATCTTTTATTATCAAGGGTTGCATCAGTTTCACTAAACAACAATCTTGGCGCTATATCTTCAATGCGTACTAAAGGGGTGTCTAAAAAAATTGTAGATGCAATTAAATTAATTGAATCAATTACTAAACCTGTACGGTCTACTAACATAAAATCTGTTGCAGTATTATCGGCATCATTAACAAGCCTAACCTTAAATTGTTCAGTATTGGCGATAATATCCCATCTTTTATTATCAAGGGTTGCATCAGTTTCACTAAACAACAATCTTGGCGCTGTATCTTCAAGACGTACTATAGGGCTATCTAAAATAATTAAAGGTGATGTTATTTCAATTTGGTCTTCAAGCATATCAAAATTTGAAGTCCAAATAATTGCAGCATCAGCAGTACCAATAGGGGCCACACTAAACACTATTTTAGGTGCACCCCCTTCAAAATTCATTCTAAACCTTGTAGCAGAATTACCTGTAGTTTGATATTTTTCATTAACATTAAAATAAGTATTAGTTATAAAATTCCAGTTACCAGCGCCATCATTACAGTTAATTCTTTTTAATCTTCTGCCACTTCCATCAATATCACTATCAAAACCTAAGATAGCACCAACATTAGATAGTGTAGTATTTAAAGATGTTATTTCTACTTCACCTGTTGCTTTTGTTGATAGTGTAATTTTATCTACCGTAATGCCTGTACGGTCTACAGTTAAAATAGTGCTACCTGCTGTATTACCATCATTTAAAGCTCTAAAAGCAAATTGTCCTACATCAGCTTTAAATTGCCATAATTTTTCGTCTAAAGCAGCATCAGTTTCTTCAAAAAACAATCTTGTATTAGTACTTGATACTTTAAAAGCACCATTAGCAATAATTTCATTAGCGGTTAAGTTAATATCACCACCAGCTTTAGCACTTATATTAAAGCCTACACTGGGGTCTGTACCTTCAGCTTCAAGTGAAACGGCACTACCCGCAAGCGCATTACTTATAACAATAAAATTAACAGCACCTGCTTTATCTGCAATACTTAAAACTTCCGCTGTATCTTTACCTATAAGGCCCAATGATTGGAATGGTATCCAGTTTGAGCCAGCGGTATCTAATGCCGGGTCATTACCCACATTAGTAGGGCTAAGTCCAAAATAGATTAAAAAGTTACTGGCTTTAACATATGAGCCGGGATCATAAACTGTACCAGCATCCCAAACAGGAATACCATTTAAGTTAACGTGTTGGTTAAATACATCACTACGGTTTAATACCCAATTAAAATTTTGAAAAGTAGGGATTTCAGAAATCCAACCCTCTTGCGTTTTAATTACACCGGGATCAGTAATTCCACCTGTTTCAGCCCAAGCATAAGTAATGTCTGGTTTTGCAATTGCCATTTCTTAAAATCCTCGTTATGGAATATAGTTCAATCTAATACCCGCCGCTACAGGTACAAGACCCAATTCAGTTAAAAGTATTGTTTCATTTCCAGTTAACGCCCTGTCAAATGATATGTTAACTTCGTTCTGTGTAGGCGTTATTATTTCAGTTACAAAAATTTGATTAACTTCTAATAGGGTATCTGCTACTTCTATTATATCTTCAATTGTACAAGATGCGTTGTTATTAATTATTTGCGCCCTGATTGCGCGTCTATAAGCGGTATCGGGTAAAGGTGTATTACCTGTTTCATTACCTGTTTCACTTCTAAATGCACCACCTACAGTTGGTGTGGCTTCATCAGACATAGGCCCGGCATTTAATACCCCTTGAAAACCAAAAAATGTTATATCGGTTGATAATACTAATGGTCTAGGTAAACCAACAATTTCACCAATAATGTCTAGATTAACACCTTGTGCAGTATCTAAAGTTATATCTGTTAATAAATCATTATAAACATCTTCTAAGTCTTGGCTACCAGTTAACAGCACCTTAATAAAATCAATTAAATTTACTGACTCACTAAACTGTGTAGCTAGTCTACTTATTGCAAGTGCTTTATGGTCAATACTCATAGTACATTGATCCTAGTAGTATCAAATGCTGATAATTCAAAATTACCAATAACTATATTAGTTGTACCTGTCGGGCTTGGTGCTATACCTATCCTTAAATCATCAACCTGTACACCCTGAACTGAATTAATAGGTGTATATAATTGGCTGTATATAACATCATCCGAAATGCCATAACCCGCACCTTCAATTAATAGGCCATTTGCAAAATCTACAATGGCCTGTTTAATCTGGTCATCACCATCACCGGGATAATTAGGTAATGGTGTTACTGTTACATCTACATAAATATCAACCAACACGGGGCGGTCAAAACTTATATCGTGGCTTATGCCTTGTGAATCAATTACAGGTACAGTAACAGCGCCATGTGTACCAATACCCGCCGCTTTATTATCAAAAAGTGCTTGTGCTATATCGGCATCAGTCCCACCTTCAACTACAGCGGCTACATGTTGCCGGGGTACACCATCCGGGTTAGTTGTTGTTGTATCATTTTCATAAACTATAGCTGATTCAACATTTATAATACTTAATATAGCACTTAGCATAGATTCAATTTGTGCTACTGAACCTGAAGCAAATGATAGCTGTCTACGCCTTCTTAATTCTGCATCAGTTTCTTCATTTTCACCGGGATTAGCATCTGTAGGGTTGTTTACTGTATCCCATCCAAAAACAGGTGTATCAATAACTGTTAATGTCCCGGCGAATGCATTTATTTCACCCGCATTAACAGCAGTAGCAGTACCGGAACCCACGCCTAAAGCTATAGTTATATCTGCATCAATTGCAAATTGGTCACCTACATCAACTGTAGAAACTAAACTACCAGCGGGTATAACTGTGCCATTATTACCTGTTACATCAACTGCAACTGTTGAAAAGGTAGCGGCTTTTCTTGTAATACCATTCAACTGTACTAAATTTGATAATGAAACACCTGTAGCTGAAGAAGGATTAAAAGAGTTATAAACTTGTTCTGCAATTTCCCATAAGTTAGCTTGTGATTCAGCAATAACCCCGTTGACTTGACCATCAGGGCTTTGTGGGTCTAAGTTAAGATTAGAACCAAAGATAGCTTGCATTTCTGCATTAAGTTCTGACAGTAATTGATCTAGCCTTTTACGTTCAAAACCTGTAGGTGATAATCCGCTAGCCATTTATTGTTACCCCTTCTATAATTCCGTATGTTGTAACAGCATCGAAATTAATCGTTAGTTTTCTGGTTTCACCTTCAAAAGAAGTTTCAAAACGTGTTATGGCTTCTACATCTGGTGTACTTAAAATTTCTGCTTTAATAATAGCTTCTACATTAGCTAAGTCTACAGGCTTTCTTAACAATTCCTGAAAGTATGGAACCCCAGCAAACACATCTAAAAACCATTCACCTTGAAAAAATCTTAGCTTAGTTCTGATATGTTGTATAGTTTCCGCACCTTCACTAACTACAGCAAATCTACCTTGCTCCGTAAATATATCATTATTTTCATCTAATGCTTTACCAACTGCCATAATATAAACCTTTATTGTGCGGGGCCTGTATCGCCAGAACCGGGGCCATCAGTCCAAGTATAGGGGTGCGTATGGTTTTGCAAACTAATACCACTTGCGATTACATCACCCCCTGTACTTTCAATATTACCTGTAGCTTCAATAGTTCCATTTACGGATAGATTACCATTAATAGTTAAAGTAGAAGTATCAACTTGCATACTACCGTCATTTTTTAAAGTTAATTTGTTATCATTTGTTTCATTCCTAATAACTAAATCAATAGCACTGTAATTGCCTAAAACATTTGGGTTAGAACGTACACCTAAAACTACAAAGCCATCTGATAAGTCAAAAAAGCGCCTATCATTTGGTATTCTTTTTTCGCCAAATTTAAACCAATTATCAATAGAACGTTCACTAAAAAATATTAAGCATTCATCACCTTGTGCTATTGGGAAAGTAATACTAAACCCCCCGGCGTTAGGAAAGCATACAGGTACACCAGTCAGTACGGGTAAATCTATAGCTTCACCATCTGTAAAAACTCTTTTTATTGCCGGGGCTACTGAGCATGTCTGCGTAGCAGGGTCAAAACTGTCAATGAAACCCGGTAAGCATGTGTGAACATCTTTTAAACGATTATTCACGCCTTGTTGTACTAAAGCTTCTAGTGAACTTAAACCTTCTTCTGCTCTATTTGTAGTCATATCCTAATACCTACTAAGGTAGACTGCCATTGTGTATCATGTGTATCACCTACATGTGTTACCTTTTGAATTTTATATAAACCTTCACCTAATGTTTGGTTTATGTCTCTAAAATTCAAATCACCCAATGCTACAGCCTGTGTTAATGATTCTATTTTTATTTTAGCATTCGGTATGTATTCAGGGTTAAGTAATGTTGTTACATCTGCACCTATTTCTGTAATAGTCGGGCTGCCTATCATACCTGTAGCAGAAGTAATAACTATTGTCCTGTCTATAGCTTGGTTTTTAGGTATGATATTCAAAGCACCATCATTAATAGACCATTCAAAATTATTTTCTTGTCCTAATTCATCTAATATGTCTTTTGATGAACCACTTAATGAAACACCACTTAATTTATCTTTTAAGTTATCCAGCCCTTGTATAACACCTTTTGTAGTTTCTTTAAAAGTACTTACTACATGTTCCACAATTTGTTTAGTATTTGTACCTTCTTTAAAAGTTATATTTGTTTTGGCCGTATCAAAATCTCTTGAACCATCATAAGCAAAAATAGTAGTGATAGTATCAACACCCTGCTTTAAATGTGTTACATTTCTTATCTGACCTTTAAACAAAAGTTTTTTGCCTGTTTCATAACCTGCATTAAAAATACATTGTGTAAAATCTTTTTCAACTCTTGCACGTGAATCTTTAGATAAATTATAAACTTGTATTTGTGCTAAGTTTGGATAGCTAGTTAAGTCTTTTGTTACTTCAAATTTAATACGCAAATCGGTTATAAGTAAGCCGCGTTCACCTTCACCTACTATAAGTTCATAATCTCTTAAGTATTGTAACGGCATTATTGAATTGTCCCACTAGCTGCTATACCGAATGTTTCTTCAAATTCTTCTACTGAAGCTTGAACTAAAATTACACGTGTACCTAAATCATCACCTGTAGCATCTAAACTTAATCTATCTATATCAACCATAAATAAAGTGCCTATATTATAGTTGTACTGCTGAATAATATTTACACCTAAAAGTAAACCAATACCTGTAGAAAGCAAAACACCGCTTTCATATAAATCAATAGACCATGATTTTGCCCTTGTATTATATTTAGTGATAATAGTATATGTTAAGCCTTCTATTACAATATCAAAAACGGCTGAAGGGTTGTTAGTTAATGGTATAATCTGCACAGTTAACCCCCAAACAAATTAAATAAAATACTACTATCTGATTCAATAGGTAATGGCTGTTTTTGACCTTCATCTATTGGGCTACTACCTTGCTGCTGTGTAACAGGCGCTTCAAGTTGATCTTGCGGAAAATTAATTTCTTCAGTACTGGTTAAAATAACTTGTGTTAACTTTGCGTTAAAGAAAATAGCCCGGCTCGAATCTTTATCTTGTGTAATAGTTATATCACTTATTAACATATCCCTGTAAAACGTTAAGCCGGTTTGTACTTCTATTGGCTGGCGTGATTCCTGTAATGCTACTAATGCATCAAATGCAGCTTGTGAACGTGTACGGCTATCTTCTGAACTACTACCAAAGAAACCAGAACTGCTGATAGACTGACCTACATTGTCAATTGAATTAACACCCAATAAAGGGGAATCAGTTATAACGGCATCAAGTGTATACTGCTTAGGTTCTATAATTGCATGGTCTGTTATATCTGCACCTAGTTCTACCGGGTTTTTTGTAATGCGTAAAGTGTTGGTGATTGTTTCAGAAATAACAGCGTCCATAGTAATACCACCTATGCTTCTATTAGTTCTAATTAATAAGTTTTCAAAGGCCATTATTGATCTACCACACTATTAGTATTTCTAATTGCAGTACCCGCCATATCTTCAACAACTTTGCGTACCGCTTCACCTACTTCTTCAGGATTATTGCTGGTGATGTTAAAATTATTTTCCTGATTCATGGTAGTACTTTTATTTGTTTGTCCCGCTGCTGAAGTAGGTGGTTCACTACTAAAAGGATTTAAACCTTGTAAAAAATTACCTACTTCATCTACTGTTTCACCACTAAAAGGATTTAAACCTTGTATAAATTCACCGGCTGTACCTAATGGGTCTTCAATAAGTTTTTCAGTCCCTACAACTATGGCACCTGCAAATTCGCCTATACCTTTACCAATGCTTTGTATTAACTCCCAAATATCAGTAAGGGTATCACGGATAATATTAAAGCCCTTTTCAATCAATGGGAATTCTTCAAGCATTTTGCCAAAAAGCGAATCTCCACCTTGTGCAAACGTAATTATATCTTCAATTAATAATGCAAGCGCAGCGATTACCGCACCTATTAAAATAGGTATAAGTAAAAGTTTAGCCTGCAATACAAGGATTGCTGTACCTGCGGTTCTAATCAATTTAATAAATGCAAATATTGAGCTAAGTACTTTAGCGCCAAACACAACACCCATAGTAAGTAACAGCAATTCAAAGGCATTATCTAAACCGCCTACAGCTTCAATTAACATACCAAAGCCATCAATTACCACACCAACTGCTTTACCCATTATGGTTAGTGCTTTAGTAAGGAATGTAACGAAACTTTCAAAACGTTGTTTAATAATTTCTTTATTAACTTTTACCCATTCAGTAAAAGTTTTTATTAATTCTTCAGCTTGTGGGAGCAATGCAGTTGCAATCATACGGCGAACAGAATCTAAAATTCTAAACATACGTGTCATGGAATCATTAAATTCTTCAGCAGCTTGTGAATCGGTATCAGTAATTACACCAAGTGTTTTGGCTTCATCAGTTAATTGGCGTATACCTTCCGCACCATCACGCAATAGTAAATCAATTTCACGTATACCTAACTTATCTGCTAGTTCTAAACGTTGACCTTGATCACCTAAATCGTTTAATGCATCTGCTGTTTCTAATAAAAGTTGATCTGTACTTTTTAATTCACCGTTAACATCAGTAACACTAATACCAAGCATGCCAAATGCTTCAACACCCGAACCCATGCCACGTGCTGCTTCAGAAGCCCGTACAGATAAATTCTGTAAGGCCCCGGACATTGCTTGCGTGTTACCTACTGTGATTGCAGAAGCGTGTAGAAGTGCATCATATTCGCCCGTTAATATATTTAGTTGCCGGGCCTGTTTAGTTATTTCATCTGTAGCACTTGCAGATGTTTGGAGTAAAGCGCCTACAGCAGCGGTAGCAACTCCCGCCGCCGCTGCAAACTTAAGCATGGTATCTTTAACGCCACTAATAGACTTATTAAAATCATCAAGTTCTTTTTCATCAAACTCAAAGCCTAAGCCTACTAACAGTTCATCAATTATAGCCATTATTTTTTACTTGCCTTTTTCCTTAAAGCCTCTTTTAAATCTAAGGCTTCATGAAAGTCTGCCAAATCTTCAATAGAGTATGTACCATCTTGTAATTCCTTTAGTGTACATAGAGGCGGTTCTGCTATTACTGGCCGCCATAACTCCATATTTAAATTTGGAATTATACTTTTAAGGCTTTCGTCGCTTTGTCCTTCACTTTTTCTAGGTCTAGCCCGAAGCCTTTTATAAAATTTCCATAATTCACATCCAGTACAAAGAAAAATGCTTGATACATTTCCTGATATTCATCAGCATAGATACTATCAAAACTATTTTCTGTGCCATCTTTAATCCGTTCACCATCACGTGTAGTAGTTTCAATACATGTTTTAATAATTTCGGTTACACGTTCACCACCAATAGATTCAAATAAGCCTTCTATTGCATGGCCTAAAGCCCTTGCTTGACTTCTATCAGTACCGCCCTTAGCGGCTAATAGATTTGGTAAAACTGAACCAAGTGCTTTGGTTAATTCGTATTTTAAAGGTAGTGATTTTGTAGGGGGCATTTGTCTACAGTAGTATTTATGCTCTACACCTTTACTATCTTTAATCTGTTTTGTTTCTTCACGTACTGCCATAATTCCAGCCTTTTAGAATTCCAGCCTATTAAAAAATCTGCTAACCGAGTTAGGCAACGTCTAGGCTGGATAACATCACCTATTGAACCCGGTTAACAGATACCCGGTTACGCTCCCCCTAATAAAAGGTCTAAACGTTCTACTATAATTGTCCACTCTTGCGAATTAATACCAGTACCACGAGACATATCAGCTGGCTTTGTAATGTACCCCTGTGTGCCTGAAGCAAGGTCATTACCTTCAGTATCTTTAAACTGAATGAACACAGGGACAAAAGCCCCATTTTCTGCTGCTGTTACAAGAGAACTTAAGTAGGCATTTGACTGTGATGTTTGTTGAAGGTTTAAAACAAATTGCCCTGAACGATCTGCGCTAATGGCTACAGCCATTTCACCACTTGCACCTATAACATGTGCTGTAGAATCATTCAAACGACTAATTTGTATTACATCATCACCTTCAGCCCATTCAGTAACTTCAATACCATTAACCAGTACGATAGTATTTAAAAAGCTATACGTCTTCATTTTTTATCGCTCCAATGTGCCGTTGATTTGTACGAAGTGAACAGCACCGGCAAGTAAAGCAACAAAAGTAATAGTCGGGCCTACACGGTTGTCTATATCTGTTTGTGGTATTTCTGCTACAGGCTGTACAGTAACTGCATAACCATTCGCTAAGAAAACACCATCGATAGTTTCACCGGGTGCTAACAAGCCATTAGTTATACCTTCATCAAGTGCGCGTATAACTTGCTGTTCTAATGCAGCACCACCTTTATCAGTTAATGGTACTTTAGTTGTGCGTGTTGCTAAATACCCAAACACGTTAGTTTCAATTGCATTTGTTAGCCAGTCTACACCCTGTACTTCATCAGTAAATGTACCACTTGCCATTACACCTTCTGCAAGCATTTCAGTATTACCAATTGTTGTGTAAACATTAATGTTTTTATCAGCGGTAACACTTTTTTGTGCAGTAGTTAATGCTACAGGTGTAATGCCGGGCAATTGTTTGAACTTCAATGTAATGGTTGTATCAATACCACCAAAGTCAGTGGTAAATAAACGACCAAACGCAGAACAGTGTGGATAAGAAGCCGGATTAGGGTCATACATGCCAAAGGTTCTGCGGTAGTCCGCTGCTTTTAATAATGAAGCAATATCTGTAGTCGAATTTGCATCAAGTACAGTAACATCTTGTGTCGCATAACACATGATATTAACTAATGGTTCAATTGCAGCGGCTACAGCTTGAATTTGTGTAGCACTATAAATGTTATCCAATGCGAAACCATACCAGTCTGAAGACTTATCAAGAATTGGCTGTAGTGCATCTACTGGATCAGGTTCAGCTACAAAACCATCTTGTGTAATACCTACACCTACACCTGTTGCCATTAGATCAGTAATATTTGTACCTGAAGCGGCTGCACTTGTTACAGTAATTGTAGAAGTTGCGCCTATTGTACCTGAAGATATTAAGAAGCGACCATTACTGTATACAACGGTTGCGGCTGTAAAACCGGCTGAAAGGTCAGCAGCTTGTATACCCGCTTCAATGATTGCTGCAACAGCGGGTAAATCAATAGCAGCGGAAAAGTTAAGTGTTAACACATCAGCACTAACACCATCAATGGTAATTGCAAAACTACCATCTGTTATAGCATTCCATACTGTTACATTTGTTTCTGCACTACCACCCCAAAGTTGCGCTGGTTGATCTGTTGTATATTGTGTACTGATAGCACACTCAACAGGTCTAGGCTGTTGTGCAAAATAAGCAGCGGCCATTGAAAATTCTGGTGTACCTTCTGGAAAGTCTACAGCTACTTCAGTAAGACTTGTATAGTAGCGGATTCTCTCAATTGGTGGAATTACATTCGGGGTAGTACCCAAAATATTTAAAACTCCGAAACCTCGACGGCTAGGGAATTGGGGCGTAGTAGAAATGTTTACACTTACTACTGTAGAAGCTGGTATAGCCATTTTTTATGCCTCGTTTACGTTTATGTTAATGTTTACGGGTATTTTATCATCCCCTGCATGGGCTTCACCCTGAACGGTAACCGATTCAATAGATGTAACTGTAGCAGAAAAATTAGATAAAGCGTAAACGGTTAAGTCAAGTTGCGCTCTTTCTTGCCATAGTTGTTTATCAATTTCAGTAATGTCGCGTATATCAGAAACACCACCGAAGCCTAAACCCCTACTTTTAAAAAATTGTATCATGCTTGTACTTTGTAACTGAGCAATAAAATCAGATGCATTAATAAAAGCATTATCTTTATAAAAATTAATACTGGCACTTACTTGCCGCGTACCTTCTACCATTTCTGTTAAATCCGGGTCTATAGTATTATCCGCATAAGTCACCCGGTCATAACCTGTTTTTAAAGAAGGTGTAACAAAAACTGTTGCATAAGGTTCAGCAGGTATAGGCGCATTTTGATTAGCAAAGATAACTAGTAAACCTGTAGCCTGTTCTACTGCATCTGCTATAGCATCTCTTACGTTGTTATAATCAAGCATCTAAAATACCCGCCTGTATTTTCTTATGACCGCCACGGGGAGTTACTGCAAATATACGGTAGTCCCTACCATTCCACGGTATAATATCTGTATCTTTAAAATCAATTGGTGCAGAAGTATAAATTTTAATACCTTCATTGATAGTTTCACCATATGGATTTTGTTCTAATTCTTTTGGGGTCATTGGTTGCAAGTCACCCTTAAAAGGTACATCAATAAAACCACCTTCAATATATTCATGGTCAACATAAGAGCCGGGTTGTCTTTGCCTCAATAATAAATCTCTATTAAATGTAGCTCTTACTTTTGGTATCATTTCTTAATCTGCCATCTTATACTTTGGCGCATATGTCCAGTATCGATTAATGGGTTACTAGAACCCTTCTCACTAATAGTAGCCTGTTTGTTTGCCGGGGTTTTAATAGCTACTATTTGTTGTTGAATTGCGTCTTGTGCTAACTGGCCTAGTAATGCTAAAGCTTTTGCAGGTTTAATTTCACCTGTTAAAATTGCTTTAGCAAATTTTCTTTTCCAGAAGTTTAAAAACATTTGTTGATTTCTTTCTAAACCACTTCTTAAAAAAGATCGTTCAGGTATCCGACCATCAGCAGAACCAAATTCATTAACAGTACCTACCATAATTACGCTTGTACCATCTGGGTAGGGTAAAGCATCGTTAGGTAAACCTACTAAAACTTTATTAGGGGCATTACCAATTTTTTCTAGCTCTTTTAAAGCCTTTTCAATTTTCTTGCCACCTTTAATTTTTGTTTTAGCCATTGGTTATCCGTTTAGTGTTAACACGCTGCCACAATAAGTTCTAAGTAAAGTTAAATACTGTTGACCATAAATAGTCGATTGATAATAGGCATCACTACCAACACTTGCAGCAGTAACAGCATAACTTACTGAAAGTTCCCCCTCGGATTTAGACGCTACCGGCCCGGCGTTGCTTGCATCCCCCTGTTCTGAAGATGTACCTACAGCTAAATAATGTGCTGCTAAATATTCTGTTATACGATCACTAATTACTTCACGCAATTTAGTACCATCAAAATCTTCTTTGGCATCATCAATGAATAGCTGTATACGTGCATCAGGGAACGCGGTATCATCACTGAATTCAGGGAAACGTGTTCTAAATGTTGTCACTGTTACAGCCATATCATTAACCTTTCTTTGGTTTTTTCTTTATTTCAACTACTTTTAAATCGGCTTTTTGATTATACAAAATAGCACTATTAGCGGGTTTACTGTTTGTTAAATATACAGCAATTAAAAATGCTGAAGCTAACGCAGTTACCCACATAACAAAATTATTATGTCCTTTAGCGGTTCCAGCTCTACCGGCTAAAGCTATTTCAGCCTTGCCTAATCGTCGTTCATGGTCATCTAATCTATTAACAACCCGTGTCAGTGTGTTATTAATATTACTAGTTTTTTCTTCTAATCTTACAATAACCTGTAACGATTCTTTAATAGAACTTAGGTCTTCCATGACCGTTTTCAGCATCAATTCCACTGACATAGTTCTACACCTTTTAATGATTTATTGTATTTGTAAAAGTGTAATTTATGAAGCGTCTGAACTTTCAGAAGCGGTATCTTGTGCTTCTTCTCCTGCCAGTTTTTCAGCTTCAGCTTCAGCAGCTTCAATTTCTGCTTTTTCTTCTTCTGATACTTCTGGCGCTTGTTCAAAGTCTTCAGGTAAAATTAACTTTTTCTTACCACCTACAACTAAATCACCTTTGTCTAGCCACCCTTTTACTACCGTGTTTTTCTTAAGAAGTGTCCAATGTTCAGTTGGAATTTCTTTAAGCTCAAGCGGTTGAATGACATATTTAATCATTGTACCGCGCTTGGTTTTGTAGTTAAGCGTGATTCGACGCGCTGAGTTATTTAATACACCAGCCATTTTTAATTACCTCATGTTAAAGTTAAAAAATAATCTACCCGTGAAGGTATATTAAATACCTTCAGCAATAGCCGCACTTAATGGGTAGTACATGTTAACACCACCGATAGAGTTAAGGCCCGGTACTACAATTTCTAAGCCTTCTTCTTGTGGAGCCATAAATTGTAGTTCAAAAGGAATTTCAAGCTCTAACTTATCAGGGCTACGTGTGTAAGCTACCATAATATCTACACCTGCTGTACCCGCGCCTACCAGCTCATTAACCGGAATAACATCATCTTCACTGTTAAGGAACGGCGAATTTTGGGTAACGTAAGACAGAATAGTAGTATCACTGTTTGAAGCACGTGGTGTAGATGCAATGTAAGTCCACTGTTGAGGCGGAAGCAACAAAGTATCTGCACGTTCTTTCATTAATGTGTTTTCAAAAATATCTGCAAACAGGTCATTAATGTCAAACAGGATTTCATCAGGTGTTTTAGTAGTCCATTGTGGGGTGCCACCTGCGCCATTCACTACCGTTACTACAGGAATATTAGGGTTAGTCAAGAAACCCGGTAAACCCGCATCAGTACGGCCAAAGAAAGCAATGTCATTAACTTCTTCTTCAACTGCGCGTACTGCTGCATTTGCCCGGCGTTGATCTAAACCACGGCCTGTTAATTGTGAAGCGGCAATTTCTTTAATGGTGTAACCATAAGAAGTACCAATTTCTTTAACAGGAATTGTAGTTTCTTTACCGCCAACGTCTGCACGTGGTAGGTCTTTTGCATAGTTGTTAATCAACTTAGCTGCACCTACTTTGTCATAAGTACGGTAAGTGATAGAAGTAATGGCTAGACCACCTTCATTGTTAACAGGGAAAAGTGTACGTGCAATTAGATCAGCATACAGAACATCATAAGAACGGGCCTTGATCAGTTCTAGTTCGCGCTGAAAAAATGCCGCGCCTACATCATCTAAATGTTTGAATTGCATTTTTGGATTCTCCAATAATTAGATTTAATTTAAGAACTGATTAAACACCAGCGGTTACATCAAGTGAGTTAAGGCGAATAACACCAATACCACCCGCTACAACAGTACCCATTAACTGAGCGCCATCAAGTGAGTTTTCACCAGCTACCGGGGCACCTGCATCAAGTACACCTGTTGTGATGTTATATTTAATTGGGGCACCATCTGCACCACCTGAAGGGATAGTGGCATAAATATAACCATCCTGCATGATAGCCATTGCATCAAGTTCAGAATAGTCTACTGCACCTGTGTTAACTGCGCCTTCGCGCGCAAGATCACGTACAGTAATGCCCAAAGGTACAGCACCACCAATAACCGCTTGTGTGTCTGTTGTACCACGTGAAACAACTGCACCGAATGGAATAGCACCACCTTCAGCTTGGCGTGAAATAACCTGTGCATTATTCAAATCGGCAAGTAAACCGGGTGTAGCATTTGCAATCTTACGAGAATAAGAAGTTTGTGCGCTCATTGTTTTTTACTCCAATAGTATTAAATTAAGCGTTTAAATAATTAAGCTTGCGCTGACTTTTTTTGCCATGCGTTTTTATTACGCTCAATCATTTTTTGGCGGTGTTCTTCAGAATCAACTACTTTAGTTTCTGTTTTTTCACCTTGTGCATGTAAACGCATTGCATCAGTTAAAGTATCAGACTTACCTTCTTTAACTTCTTCAGCAATTGCATCATAACGTGCATTAATATAATCAACTGACTTACCTTCTAAATCTAAATCTTTAAATTTAGCATTGATAACTTCAGTACGAATTGTATGACAATCTTTACCTTTGGCATCAAAGTTTTCGATGACTTTACCGGCAACAGAAATAACTTCAGTACGCATTGCTACTTTTGCATCTAGTAGTTCTGGTGTTAGTTTGTTTGCTTCAGCGTCGTCTACTTTAGCCTGTAAAGTGTCAACTTCTTTTTTGTGCTTGGTTTCTAAATCAGCAAGTTCAGTAGCTTGTGAATCTTTTAGCGTTTGAATTTCTGCATCTTTATCAACAATAACACCTTGGAGTTTTTCATTATCTGCTAAAACTTTTTGTACGGCCTGAGCCGCTGCTTTATCAGAAAACTCAAACTCAATACCATCAATAAGTAATAGCATAGTTTGTTCACCTTCAGTTGGTTTAAGTTTATCAGTAACTTTATTGTCACTAATTTTACAATCAGCACCACAACGTGCTTGTTTTACGATGGCAATATGATTGCCTTTTATGTTGGTTTGAATTGCATGGAATTCTTCACCATCATTAGTTTGACCAGCCTCAAATTTTAATTCTGAAGTATAGCCATTTGATAATTGTTTTTTACCACTTTGAATATCTTTAATGGCTTCTTCATCTGTAATAATTAATTTAGTAATTAAAAAGTCACCATCACGTGTTACTGAATCCCCTGAATGGCCTACAGATAAATCTTTAGCGTTCTTAGGGTTAACTAATTCTTGTGGATGGTTGTTTGTGACTGGTTTGTTACTGAAGCTTTGCATAGATACATCGGCAAATACTTCTGATTCTGGACGGTAGATTTTTACTACTTCAAGGGGATCACGATCTGTTAACCCTAATTCAAAAGCTAAGTATTCTTGCACCCCTGTTCTGGCTATTCGTGCATCTTCTACAATTAAGTAGCCTTCATCTGTAAATGTACGCTTACTTATTCCGATTTTATCAAGTAGATACATGTGGCTTTTGCCCTTTTTGGTAAATACACTATACCAGCCAATTGAGCCAAGCATAGTATAAAGTTTTCAAAATGTGAATGTTTTTTATTGACTTTTTGACAAAAAACACCCATTTTTACAAGATTTTGCCTAAATTTCATTGGCCCCGAAGTCAATCACAGGTTCTGCCACACATCGACAATTAATATCTTGACCGGGGTGACCTGTATCCTTTGGGGGATCATCCCACCTAAACCGCTTGCCATTTTTGCTTTTGTGGCTTTCTCTTACACGTTCATCCTCAGACGTTCGCCAGATATACTCGGTGATACCTAATGCAGTTTGCCTACCCTGAGTAACAGCAGAATTTACTTTTTGTGTTTGATCACGCGCAATTAAACGCGCCCTTTTTTCAGTGCTATGGCCTAGCTTTCTAATTTCCTGAATCATGCTTGTAGCAGGATCACCACGGCTAGTACCTTCGTTAACTATTGTTATTAAAGTTTTAAAATATTGATCAGGGATAGACTGTATTAAAGCTACATTTTCTGCAATCTTACTTTCTAATAATGGTTCTAAACCTTCTTCAGAAATAATGCCATTTAAATTTACACCTGTTGCCCTTGCCATGTTTTTGTAAAAAGTTTGGCGGCTTGCTTGGTTAATACCATCAACCATTTGTGTAGAAATTACTCTTGCTACACGTGTAATGTTTCGCCATCTTGCCGCCAAATCAAACATAATTTTATTTAATTGTTCAGCATAACTATCTTGTATGTATTCATTTTCTAAACGTACTAAAGGTTCACGTAATGTTTTAACAACATCTGATTCAATATCTTTAACCAATAATTGTAACTGAGCATTATATTTAGCCGCATCACTTCTATTAGGTTTTACGCCTCTTGCTACTTTTTCTTTTTGTGTTCTTCTATTTGTGTTCTGGCGTAATTTTTCGCTTAGTGGAAGCGGGGCTAATCTTGCTTGTGGTATCGCCATTATTCAGCCCCTTCATTTTCATCTTCTTCAAGGTCTTCATTATTTTGTTTATTAATATCATCACCCTCATTAGATGGTAAGTTTCCATTTTCATTTTCTAACCCTTCCATGTTGTTAGTCTGTTCAAGTTCTTTTACTCTTTTAGTTTCTTCTTCTTCAAATTCTTCAATGACTTCAATATCTTCAGAAGTTAAATTTGAATAAGTGTCATTTTCTTGTAGCTCTTTTGCTACTGTTGAAACTTTCACTACACCCAAATCAATATAAATTTGATCAGCTTGTGCATTAACTAATTTGGTATCAGCCTGTTCTTTATCTGACAATTGCCATAGCGGGTTAAATTTCCAATCTGTATGATCGGGATTTACACCTGCTGAACGTGCTAATACTTGATCAAACTTAGTTAAGATAGGTGTGAATTCAAACATTTGTTTTTCACGAATATGGTCATAAAAATTTAATGTATCATTATCCCCGGTAGCATTCATACCTTCAGGGGATACACCAAAGAGGCGGGTAGCTGGTATATCAGCAGACGCGCTAACAATCTGCATAAATACTTTCATTACATCGGGGATGCCTGCAAAAGTATTTTGTATTTTCTGTATATCTTCTTCTGAATCAATTAAGGTAACATTGTTGTTTGACTTAAGCATTTTAGCTAAAAAGAATCTATCTTGTAATGCTTCTGTACCTTCAGTAGTAGACAACATACTAAATAGGTTTTTAACTTTTACCACATCAACATTGGATTCAAATAATAACCCGGCTGTAGAATCATTAGCCAAATTAGTATTAATAAGTGCTTCATAGATACGGTTTAAAATTGAATCAGACCAGAATTCATTTACTTTAAGTTCATCATAAGGGAGTAATTGACCATCAAAACGGAGTACCCTGCTATGGTGTATTTTAACTGCTGTACTACTCAGCCTGTAATATTCTGGCATTCTAAAATTATCAGCAAATGGGTCTGTTTGATTTAAACCCTGATAACTTGCATGTTCCTTATCAAAAACTACAAGCCCTTTTAATGAACCTTCTTTTACCTTGTTTAAATCAAGGGGTTCATGGGGTTCACCAGTGCCTTCAATATTCATAACAATTAAAGCACCACCATACAAACGCGCCCATTTTTTGGCTTCATTAAATTTATACTTAACACATAATTCAGTTTCAAGATCATTTAATTTATCTGTATCTTCAGGTGTTAAGTGTTCATCATTAAAAGTACGCCATTCACGTGTCATTTCATCGGCAATAATGTCAATGATTTTACCAGCTATCCAATCTTCACGATAAAGGGCTACTAGTGTTTCTTTATCAAAGCGTACTTTCTTTTTCTGAAAGCCTGTATTACTACGCTTGTCTTTGCCTGTGTTCATGTTAGCAACAAAATTAGTTAGTGTATCTTTAACCTGCATAATTGCATTAGTTGCTTTGTTTGGTTTAGTACTCATTATTTTTTACCCTTCTTTTTGCGTTCTTTAGAAGTGTGACCTGAATCATTCTCTTTTGCTTTAATGGCCCTACCTACTTCCGCTGCTTTTTCTTCAGCATTAGAACCTGTAAAACAAAAACCTTCTTTGCCCCATTTATAGCCGGGCTTACCTTCACGTGTACAAGACATTACAGGCATTTAGATTGCTCCTAAGTACATGTTGTTTTGTTCAATTAACATATCTTCAATGGCGTCTAATGTGGGGTCTATCTGGTCATCATTTTTATGAGTCATTAAAGGGGTGAATTTTCTGAACTCCCCTAAATAATCAGATAGCCACGGTGCATCTTCAGGTAAGTATACATTACCAGATGCAATTTGTGGTACACCATCCATAGCCCGGCTTACCTTATCAGTATTGCGCTGTATGGCCTCTATAGGTATTTGTGTTTTACGCTGAATAGTTTGAATCAATCCTGAACCACTAGATTTATCTTCTACTTTAACGACCTGAGCACCTATAGTATTTACTTTATGTTGATATTTATGCTTATTCCAGAACGCTACTAAATTAGTTTTTAATTCCGGGCTTTCTAATTTCTCCCTGAATTGATCAATTAAAAATATACCTTTAGATTTAGAAAAACCCCAACATTGAAAAACAGTATAGTCATTGTGTTGACCTTTTTTCTGTGCGGTATCACAGTAAATGCGTTTAAATAAAATATCACGTGGTAGTGCATTACTTCTATAGAATTGCCAAAATTCATCCTTAAATATAGCACCACCTTTAGGGGCCGGCCTTTGGTCATACTGTGAAGCTTTAGTATATGGGTCTGACTTTTCCATTAAATCTAAATCTTCTTGTGTATGTTTCATTTTCCATAATGGCCCCGGCGGTAAATTATATTCAACAGGTATACCATGTGTGTATTCAGGGGGATACCAATCTTCTACGGGCATATTAGGAATTTCAGCGGGTAACATTAAGTGGTGCCATTTTTCACCCGTACCGCCTGTTAATAGAAAGCCTGAAGGGTCTTCTTCGTGTACACGCTGCATTATTAAAATTATAGGTGTATCTGACTCTAAAGCTAAACGTGATTTAAATGTATTCATGAAGCGGTTATTAATTCGATTTCTTATAGGCTCTTTATAAGCGTCATCTGGTTTAATTGGATCATCTATAATTAAAGCACCTGTAAATTTTCCTACTTCCATACGTCCGGCACGAAACCCGGTTACTTGTCCCCCCGCTGCTGTTGCATATAAACCACCGCCCTGTTCTGTATACCATTTCTTTTTTGAGCTAACATCATTACGGATTGCCATAGGAAACAGCTCTTGATATTCGGGTGTTTGTAATGTGTCCCTTACAAGTGTTGAATTCCATAATGCCAAATCATCAGAATAGGAAAGGTGCATAAATAGGGCTTGTGGATTAATTGCTAAACCACGTGCGATAAAATTAATTACCGCTTCTTCAGTTTTTGTATAGCCGGGGGGTATGTTAATTATTAAACGTTTTATTTTTAAATCTAGAACTTGTTGTAGCGTTTCCGCAATTACATGGTGGTGTGCATTAACCATGAACTTTCTAGCTTCACGGATTTTAAAAAAGTAACGTGAAAAATGAAGCCC
>JAAUYE010028884.1_pt1 | contig 38480 bp, 45 predicted proteins | sample 7278081 | NCBI WGS metagenome assembly JAAUYE01 (sample SAMN14350131, study PRJNA611818) | marine sediment metagenome | isolation source: surface marine sediment (0.6m) | place: French Polynesia: Moorea | collected 2018-08
GCCCCGTCCAGATGGGCGCTGGTCAGCCCCGCCGCTTCCCAGTCGTGGGGGATGGCGTAGGTTTCGGAGATGGTGAAGCCGGTGGGGGCGGTGTAGGGTTTGATGGAAAGATAAGTAAAAGTCTGGTCACAAGCATTATCTCGACAAATAGAGAAGCCGCTATCGATGGCTTGAATCTTGAATGTATATGTCCCTGAAGATGTAAAGGCTTTGTAAGTTGTCGCTAATGAATAACTACGTAAAGACACACTGCCCAAAGATACATCAACAGTAACGGTTACAAGATATTCATTGGTGGCAGTTAAATCTCCATTTCGTCGTGCATAAATGTTGGTGCCATCACTGACGATACGGAACCCACTGTTTTGTGTAATGTAGTTCGTGGCATTTTCTGTGCCAATAGCGTATCCATCAGGATTATCATCAGTCCAAGATTCAAAGTTGGGGTCAGGAACCAGCTCACTCCCCAGCGTCGGAGCAGGATCGCTGTTGACCCATAGCTGTTCCCGGCTCTTGCGTCCGTACTGGAGGGTTCCGCTGGAGTCGGTGTAGGTGAAGTCAGACTGGCGTATGTAACTACCATTAGGTATGCCGAATGCTTGCATATTATTAACAAGCAAAATGTTGACGGCGCCCAAGTCGGCCCAGTATTGTTGCCACATATCCGCCATACTGCCTGTCAGCCCCTGGCCTTGTAGCCACTCAAATCGCATGTCCGCTAAGGTGCCAGTGTAACCCAGGCCGATTAGGTACTCGAACCACAGGTCCTGACGCGACTTGCGCCTGTTCACTTCGCCGCCACCCATAATATCGACGAGCCAGGCATGCTCAAGGTCCTGGAGATTCCCGGTCAGTCCGGTCGACGCCTCGAGAAAGGCCAGCCTGGCATCATTCACATGCATATACTCGGTCATGTCGGCCTCCTTGTCAGCTGATCTTGCCGCGGTGATTGATGATTTGGGTGATGGTGCTGGTCACCGCGGCCGGGATCTGCACGCCGTCGAAGACGTTCTTGGCCTCGGCCGCCTCCCACAGGTAGGACAAGGCCACCGCGATCTCTATGGCGCGACCGCCTAACCATCTCTCGGCATCCACCTTGACCTTGTCAGGGTCCTCCACCTTGACCCACACGGACTGTGCCTCATCCCATGTGAAGTCATCGCCAGGATATTCGCTGGTAGCTCTAAGTACGTGGTATTCAGCAGATTTAAGTATAGCATCCAAATTGGTATGTATCCATTGGATGACAGGGTGCCCATCCGGTGACGTGAAGTGGTGCGGAACGTATTCATCACCATCGTTCTCTCCTTTTGTGGTGAGAACATATAGGCTACGCTCGGGTTCATAGTTTAATTGAACGATCTTGTTAGGTGCATTAACACTAAACTCAGCTTCAAAATCAGATAACTTCCAGGCGTAGTCTAGATGTTCAGTTGGAACATGGACGTTGTTTGCATCGTGAACGCTCACCTTTTCTCCCGTCATAACTACGTACATGACTTTCTCCCTCTTTACCAAAGTCTCTGAATCAGGTGGAAATATACCCTGTTTGGATTGTAATTCTGATTGGAAAACGACCAGGTGTGGGTATGGTCACCCACCGTATCGATGTGATTGCCCCAATCAACAAAAGTATTTGAAACATCTCCATCATGGTGGTTGTGGCCACCGGAGATCGGAGGACTACCGGAGGCGCTGTACTTATCGGTACCCCGGGCCGTGCCGCCGCTGGCCAGGTCGTAGGCGATCGAGAGGAAGCACTGACTGTGCCTGTCCCAGATTGCCCACCCCGGCGGCGGGGTGTCGCTTTCCCATAGGGCATGCACCCCCAGGGGATCGTAGCCGCCACGCAACGAAATGGCCGTCCCTATGTTGTACCAGGCATTGAAGAGGTATTCATAGGGATCGATGGTATAGACCGGAAAGACCGCCCCATGCTGGTGCGCCCCAGCCGCTTGTCCTTTCGGGTCCGTCTGAGTGCCACCTGAACTGAGAGCACCCCTGATATTCCCATGGTCGTGTGCGGGTTCCACTGCGGGGGTCACCGATGGCGTAGTTTCATCGTCGTACCAACTGATACCCGTGCCGGACAGCATCCATATATGAGAGTCTTTGCCATAAGTGCTGTTACGGGATCGAGTAAACCCTTTTGCCGACTTGTCCTCCGTATCATCCGCGAACCAGATGGTGTTGGCGGGCAGGTCATCGGTATCGACGTCCGCCTTGATCAGATAAGTACCCAGTCTCGCGAGGAACGGCACCCGCGCCTCATTCTGTGTCCCGCCATGGTCGTGGTCCGGATCAGCAGTAAGCCCCATGCCTCCACCGTTACCCGCCATGTTTCGCCCGGTGCCGGTGTGGCCACCGCCAGCGGTGATGGCAAAAGTCCGAACTACCTCATTGTACTGCGTATTCTTGCTCAGGTGGGTCGAGGTGCCCACAATCTTGACCGCACAGTTATCGGTGATACCCGCATTTTGCCGGGTCCAGCCCGCAGGCACTATCCCGTTGGCATTGGCAAAGATGGCACCAGCCGGTATAGCGGGCAATCCGCCCGATCTCCAATAAGTTAACAAATCTCCATTTACACCAGGATGAATCAGCCTCATTAGAGATCGCCCTCCCAGATGACTGAGCCAAGTATGCGATAGCCGTCACACCACAAATAAAAAACTTTCATCCGGCCACTGGCGGGACCGTTTGGATCGGTCCCGTCCGGCCAGGTAATGTTATTTGCCGGGTTGCTGCCACCCGTCTGCCAGGTCAAAGCATGATCGGAACCCGAACTATTCATGGATGCAATCAGCATGGAATGATCCATCTCATCCCCGTCAATGGTAATCGTACAGGCCTGATCAAAATAGACTTTCTGCATTGGGTCATCATCAAAACTTAACGAAAGTGCGGCACCAACCGGATTGACCGTAACGGCACCATACCGTTGAGAAGCTCCCCAAGTATTGGACGTGTTTGGGAAAGCCAAGGTGGTGTCACGGGCCGCTTCAGCTGCAGTCTGTGCGGACTGCGCCCCGGTCTGGGCCGCTTCAGCTGCCAGCTGGGCCACCACCGCCGCCGCCCGGGCCGCATCGGCCGATGTGACGTGCGTGGCGGCCGAAGCCGCGGAAGCCGCCGCCAGGTCCTTGTGCGTCTGGGCCGTGTTGGCATGGCCGAGCGCCGTGGACACGATGTTGTTGAGGTCATCGTCGCTGACATCCAGCGTCTTGGTGGCCGCGTTCCACATCAGGGCCTTGCCGGCCGCATAGCCCGGGAGCGAATAGTCGACGTTGGGATCCGAGCCCTGCGGCGCCTGGATCGCCCGGCCGGCGTTCTCCATGGCCATATGTACCAGGCGGGTCAGCTTGTCGAGGACCTGTTCGACGATGGTGGCCGGGAAGGGGTCCTGGCTATCGAACTGGACCTCCTGCTTGGCCTCCGGCTCGCCGACCAGGGTGACGATGACGCCGCTGTCAGGAGCGGTGGCGAAGGTGATCGACCCGCCGCCGGCATCCCCCACGCCGGCGATGGAGTATCCGGAAAGGTGGCCCTGCTCGGTGGTGTCCAGGTAGACCTTTAGCTCGGTCGAGAGGTCGACCCGAAAGTCATAGTCGAACTGGGTCACGATGCCGTCGCCGGTATGCGTCGACTTGTTGTCAGTTGAGGAGATGGTCATCAGGGCCTCCTAAAAGTGCGGGCCGGTCGGGCCCGGTTTGCGGTCTGCCGCGGGTATGGCCTGCATGGGCGCCGGTGCGCCGTGGGCCCCGCGGGTCTTGATCTTGGCCTGGCCCTCGACATCCTCCTGGGTGACCAGGCCCTTGTAGATGTCCTTGTCCAGGCCGCTGTAGTCGTTGGCGATCTGCCGGGCGAAATCGGTCGCCGGCATGCCCTGCTCGTTGATCAGCTGCCAGAGGATCGACTTTTCCCCGGGCTTGCCGTAGAGGAACAGGTCCCGGGCCTCGCGGTCGGCCCGGCTGATCAGGCTCCGCAGCTCGGCGGAGGCCTCCGACTCGAAGCCGCGCATGCCGGGCTTATCCTTGTTTCGCTGGTAGGCGCCGCTGTCGAGGAACTTGGTGACGTAGTCGCGGCGCATCTTGCCGGCAACCTTGAAATACTCGTCATAGATCCGGCCGCGGCCCTCATCGAGCGCGAACAGCGAGATCTTGGTCCTCGATCCCGGGGTGGTGAACATGCTCGACGGTTCGCCCGCCTTAACACCGTTGAAGGCCAGCTCCTGGCTGACCGGATCCTCCTCGGCCTTGCGCCTCTGGATCGGTGAGAGCCCGAAAATCAAGAGATCGTTGCCCGCCTCATATCCTACCTCGCCCTCCCTCGGGATCGCAGCACTGGCGTCCCAATAGCGCGACGGACGGGGCCAATCCTCCTCGGCCAGATCCGCCTCAAACATCTTGATGCGGTTCTTGAACTCGGTCGTGATCGAGCGGTTGATCTCGTCGGTGGCGCCGCGCTCGGGCCCGCGCTGGGTTTTGACGTAGGTCTTCTGGGCCATGGCATACGGCTTGACCATGGGCACGGCCATATTCGAGACCCAGCTCTCGAAGCTCTTGCGCCCGGTGATGACCTGGAACATCTCGTTGGCCCCGCGCATGTAGGTCGCATCGAAGGTGTGGTCGGCGGCCGTGAACACCGCGGCCATGAAGTAGCGCTGGAAGTCGTTCTTGTCGGCGTTGTAGTTGGCCCGGTCCATGTAGTCGGCCATGGCGCCCAGCGTCGTGCCGAAGGGGTCGGTGCGGTTGTAGCTGTACCAGTTGTCGCCGATCTTGATCGCGCTCTGGCGCCAGCCGGCCTTCTCCCAGAGCTTGCGGGTGGCCGGGTCGTCGGGCCCAGAGCCGGTGATCAGCCCCGCATTGTAGAAGTTATAGACGCCCACGGTCAGCGCGGTGCCGATGCCCAGCTTGGCCATGGCGATGTCGCGTGCCGCCCCGCCGGCCATCAGGTCGCGCCGCATGCGCTCGGAGAGCACCGCCGTCGGGAAGCCGGTGTTTTCGATGGAGTAGCGCACCAGGTTCATGGGCGTCCGGATGAAGGGCACCAGGAACTGCAGATAGGGATGGCGCTCGGTGGCCGTCCTGGCGATGTCCATCAGCGTGCCGGCCAGGCCACCGACGTCCTGGTCGGTGAAGGTCATCTGGCGGGCGTAGTCGCTGGCCGGCTTCAGCAGGCCATAGTGCTCCGGATCCGCAAAGACGTCGTCGAGGTGCTTGGTCAGCTCGTCGCCCTTCATGCCGCGCTCGAGACCGTCGCGGATCGCCAGGCGGGTCAGCTCTTTTCTGAAGGCCACCACCTTGAAAAACTCGTCTTCGCTCTCGAGCAGGCGAAACGAGAAGGTCGCCCCGGTGCCGGCCGCATGGCCGAGGCTTCCGCCGATCTCGGCACCTTTGCCACCACCAGCCGCCAGGCCGGCGGTGCCCCCGATGCTCTCACCCAGCTTCTGCCACTCGCCGGAGATCCCGACCTGCTCGCTCTTGCCGCCGATGGTGCCGGCGTCGGAGAAGTAGGAGTCGCCGGTTCGCAGTGTCCGCCAGAAGGCCTCGAGGCCGTCGGCCAGCCCCACGGTGCCGGCAACGTGCCCGGCGATGTACTCGTTGAGTGTGACCCGGTTCTTGACGTCGATGCCCACAGCCTTGCCGGCCGCGGCCCGCGCCTCGCCGATGCCGGCGGCCACGCCGCGCACCAGGAAGTCCTCATACAGCTGGGTGGCGGTGTTCGACATCGTGTTGACCAGGTGCGTCTGGGGCCCCGAGAGGATGTTCGACTTCCACCATTCCACCGCCAGGCCCATGCCGGTGCGCACCCAGCCCTTGGACTTCTCCGCCAGCTGGCGCAGGAACGTTGACTCGTCGCCGGCCTCGATGTCGGCGATGAGCTCCGCATGGCGCAGGATGTTGTGCGAGCCGCCCATGCTGTCCACCAGGTTGGTGATGTCCGCAAAGCCGGCGCCCTCCAGGGTGTTGGCGATCATCCTCTGCTGGGCCAGGGCCCGGGCCACCTCGCGGGCCTGGCCTTTAACGAAAGCGTGCAGGGTGGTGAAGGCCTCCAGGCTGCGCTGGTATTCGAGGATCAGCTCGCCGCTGGGGTTGTCGCCCTTCTCGCGGATCTCCTTGATCTGGCGGGCGAAGTCGACGGTCTGCCGGCCGACGGTCGACAGCCACCGCCGGGCCGCGTGCAGCTGCTTGTCGTTGAGCAGGCCGCCGCCCTCGATCTTGAGGGCGTCCTGCAAAATCTTGAGGCTGTCGCCGGCGTCGTCGGTGGCCTCCTCTATCGAGGCGTGCGTGCGCGGGGGCTCGGCCAGCTGCTGGTGCCGGCCGGCCACCTCGAGCAGCTTGGCCATGTCCTCGGCGGTCTGCATCTGCTCGATGGCGGTGATCGGATCTTTGACCAGGTTCTCGACGTTGCGGATGTCGGCGCGGGCGCCTTCGATGTGTCGCTCGATATTGATGCGCTCGGGCGTTCTCTTCTCGGTCGGCGGCAGCTGGGCCTCCCAGTCCGCCTGGTAGCGCATCGCGGTGGCCTCGTCCATCTCCTCGCCGTAGCGCTCATCGAGCCGGCTGGCCAGGGCGTCGAGGTCCTCGCGGGTCGGGCCCTTGGCCTTCTTGGCCCGCTGGGTCTTGACCTTCTCGAAAGTGCGCTTGGAACGCTGGCCGAGGATCCTGGCCAGGCGCCGGCCGCCCTTGCCGCCGAGCGTGGCGAGCATGTAAGGGTCGGTCTCCTGCTGGGCGCCCTCGTCCTCGAGCAGGCTGTAGCCGGCTTCCTCGTCGAGCATCAGCTCCACGTTGGGATCGATCATTGGCTTGTCTCCTTCTCGATCTTCCGGCGGACGTGTTCGCGTTGCTGACTGCCGGTGGCGTCGAAATACTCCTTATAGAGCTGCTGCAACTTGGGCGACGGCGCCCGCCACGGTGGCGGATGGTACTTGGCGACAAGGTCGGTGCCGTTCACCCGGTCCATCATCTCGGCCAGCTTCTTGCTGGTCTCGGGCGTTTCGCCGGCCTGCTGTCTTTTGAGGATGGCCGCCTCTGTCCGCGCCATGTTCTTCTTCTTCGCGGGTGGCTTGTCGCCGGCCGCCTTTTTCTTCGCCGGCGGCTTCTTCTTCTTTACTGCCGGCTTGACCGCTGGTGGCGCGGGTTTAGTGGCTTTTACTTCTTTTGGCGCTTTCGGCGGCGGGTACTTTTGGATCGCCGCCGCGATTCGGGATTCAAGCCTTGGGGAATGAACACTGTCCAGGGCTCGGATTGTCTCTTCCCCGTACCGCTCTCTGAAGGACGGTTGCCAGTCGTCTTTGTTGGATTTGGGGTGTCCTTCGTCCAGGTAACCTTTCCCACTGGGATCCTCCTTCCAGTTGTTGCCGCGGAAATAAGTCTCCACGCCAATGAACTTGCCGTCGATGTCGATGTCCATGTCGACGGCCACCTTGGCGATGGCCTCCTTGGCGGTGGTGCGGATAAACTCGGCTTCCTTCTTGCCGGCACTGAGTCGGCATATCCGGATGCCCTGCCGGCCGTCCTTGGTGACGATGGGGCAGAAGCCGGTGGTGATCCGCTCGTCGATCTCGCCCAGCCGGCGCCAGAACTCGGTCGCCGTCGGGCCGTCGGCCAGCGCGTCACTGATGAGGTCGATAGCCTCGTGACTGCCTTTGGGATTGACCCTGGTCACGACGACCGAGGTCTGCTGTGCCAGGTAGCCCATGATGTCGGCATAGTCGATGGCCGCCTCCCGCGAGCTGGTCATCATGCTTTGACCGCTGGGGTTCACGTCCTTCATCCACCCGCCGGGGCCATAGAACTGGATCGGGACGGCCGGCTTGACGATGTCGAGGGCGATCTCGTGGGCCGCCTCCATCACCTCGGCGGTGACCGCCATCTTTTGCGCGTATGGCAGGCCCGCTAGCTCCGGAAACTTGGTGGCCAGGGGAGCGCCTTCGCCGAAGTCCAGCTCGTAGCTGATCTGGCGCTGGTTGGCCTGGATGCTGCCGAGCGCGTCGTAAGGTTCGCCGCCGTCGAGGCGGCCCATGGTCATCCAGCCCACGGCCTGCACCTCATGCGGGCGCCAGTCGTCGCGGCCCTGCCACTTCATGCGGTTGAGGTCGTCGGTCAGGTTGCGCATGTAGTCGGCGACATACTCGTACTGCTCATTGCTGATGGAGCTGTCCTTCGCGATGTCGTGCTTCAGCTTCTGGACCTGGCGCGGGTTGGCGGCGTTCTCCTTGGTCCAGCGCAGCCAGACGTCGTCGAGCAGGCCGGCATCCCGGGCGGTCCAGATGTCGACCACCACCGGGTGGCCGCCGGCGCGGGTGTCGCCCATGTAGGTCCGCGCATGCTTGCCGAGGGCCGAGTCCACAAAGTCGAACAGCTTGGGCCCCAGGCCCTTTTCGGTCGGGCGGCCCTCCCAGAAGGCCTGGACGGTGGGGTGGCTGAGACCGCCCTGTTTGCCGACGGCGCCGCTTTCGACCTGCTCGCGCACGCGCAGGGCGTTCATCAGGGCCTGGGCCGGGTTGACGTTCTGATTGCTCATCAACCAGGCGGTCATGTAGGCCTCGCCCTCCTCGGGCCCGAAGTGGCCGATGAAGATGTCGCGGATCTCGCCATACCACTGGGCCGCCTCTTTGATGCCTTGCGAGCCGCCCAGGACCCGGTAGGCCCGCTCAGCCCAGACCTTTGTCGGCGTCGGTCCAATCGGCAGATCGTTGCCGGCCTTGTCCTTGATGACCCGGGGCTTGTTCACATGCCGGCCGACGTGCGCCTCGCGGTTGAGATACTTGCGCAGGTAATCGATGATCTTCTGCACCTTGCGCTGGACGGGGCCGCGCACCTCGTCGACCGAGTCGGCCAGCATGGCCTTGACGTCGTTGTCGTCGACCTTCTGGCCGGTGGTGACCTTGCGCTCCGCCCGGGCGGCATCGGCCTTGATGTCCTTGCCGACCTTGCCCTCGACGCCACCCAGGACGTCCGGAAAGAGGGCCCCGGCCGGATCCGTCTTGTACCGGGCCCGGGCGTCGGCCACCTGGCGGGCGGCCCACTTGATGGCCGGGCCCGCGGCCTCGGCGCCGGCGCCCATGGTGCCGCCGAGGAGGGCACCCGCTCCAACACCGACCAGGGTGGAGGTGCCCAGCCTACCGAGGTCGATCCCTTCGCGGGTGCCCGCTTCGACTTCCACCTTCTGGCGGAAATAGTCATCGATGGTGGTTGTGACGCCGGCCTCGGGACCGGCGACGGCGGCCCCGCCCAGGCTGGCGCGGAGCATGCGCATGAGCATCGTCTTGGCCGGCGCCTTGGCGGCCTGCGCGGCGGCGCCGAAAGTCAGGTAGGTCGTGGGGTCGGTGGCCCAGCCGATCACGCCGCGGCCGAAGTGGCCCCAGGTCATGGCCGTGTTCTGATCGACCACCATCATGTCATAGAGGCCCTGCTTGAACTCCGGCGGGCCCTGGAGGGCGCGGAGCACCAGGCCGCCCTGCACGGCGAAATTGGTGTTGAACATGCTCATCAGCTCGAGGCCGAAGTCGACCAGCTCCTCGTCGGTGCCCTCAAACTCCTTGCCCTCCCAGTGGCGATAGACATCGCGCACAGCAGCCGTATAGCCCGGGACGTAGGGTAGGGCCTCCACATCCACTTTCTGCTTGAAATAGAGCGCTTCTGGGTCGTCCTGGGGGATGCTCTCCGGCATCTCGGCCAGGTAGGTCTCGAGGTCCTGGCGCGTGCGCACGGCCTGCGCCGAGCGCCAGGCCAGGCGCCGGTGGTCGTCACTGATCGATTCCGGAAGCGATGCGGCGAAGTCGCCGTAGGTGCCACCATCCTCGATGAAGGCATAGGCCACGCGGTTGAGCGCTTTGATGTCTTCGACCGGGTGGCCGGCGACGCTGTCAGTGCTCGATTTTCGGTACATCTCGAGGCCGTCCGACAAGGCACCCGTATGATCGTTTACAATCGATCTGACGGGCTCTCCGGTGGCCACGTCGTGGCCGGCGATGTGCTGGGCCCCGCGGGTGATGTGCCGATTTGGGAGGGTGACGCCGCCGGCCGGCTCACCGTCGCCGCCACTGGGAGCGGTGGCGGTGAGGCTTCCGCCCTCGCGCAGGTGCTCCTTGTAGTTGTAGCCACCGGGCGGCAGGCCGGAGGCGCGCAGCGCGGTCTCGGTCTCCCGGTCGAGCTCCTCTTCGAGCGCCTGCTGCTTGGCGACGATGTGCGCGTTGACCTTTCGGGAGCCCTGCCGCCGCTCCTCGCGCTGGCGGCGGCGCTCGTCAATCAGGTGCTGTGTATAGTCCATGGCTTATCCATTCGGATTGATGGCGTTAAGGTACTTTTTGGCCTGCTCCTTGGTGATCGCGTTGGCATCCAGGGCCTCGAGGATCCTGGCCTCGGAGGCCTTCTCGTCGATCCTGCGGTTGGTATCGCGCACGATGTAGGGGCTGGCCTCCTCGAGCGCCTGGTCCTGGAGCACGCCGCGGTAGTTGACGCCCTCGATCCGGTCGCGGTTTTCCTCGTACCAGGCGGTCGGCTGGAACTGATCGCCAGCCGCGTCGGCATCCCGTTGGAAGTCCTTGATCACCTCGTTGACCCGGGCCTTGGCGGCCTCGTCGACGCCGGGGCCGAAGGCGGCCTTGTCGGCGCCGGTGATCACCCGGTAGATCCGATCCACGATGTTGGCGATCCGCGGGTCCTTGAACTGCCGGCCGGTCGCATCGTCGACCATGCCGTACAGGCGGGTTTGGTCCTCGTAGTTGGTGCCGACGGTGTTCTCGCCGGTGATGGCGCTTTGTCTGACCAGCCGGCGGACGGCGGCGGCCCTTTGCTCGATGGGCACGTCGCTGGGCATGCGCAGGTCCATGATCTGGGTTTCGAGAAAGCGCACGGTGTCGGCATCGGAGCGCTGGGGCCCATAGGCGGCCGAAGCGTTCAAGGTCATGATGGTGCGCCGGTCCTCGGGCTCCATGTCGACCATGGCATCGGCCAGCCGGCCCCAGTCCTGGTGGCCCTGCTCCTGGATGATGGCCAGGATGTCGGTGGCCTTCTGGGCGCTGGCACGCGCCCGGGCCTTGTCCGCGGCCGTGCGTGCCTTTGACTTCTGGCGGATCGCCTCGTCGTAGGCCTCCGACTGGTAGCGGATCTTGGCCTCGGCGCTCATGCGGTTGGCCGGATCCGTCCAGACCTCGTGCGACAGGGCCTCGAGCCCTTCGACGTCGCCGTCCTGGCCGGCCTTGTTGAGCCGGGCGTTGTACCAGTTGCCGTCGATGCGGCCGCCCAGCTCCTGCATGGCGGTCTCGTACTCGTCGATGGTGAAGGCGCCGTTTTTGAAAGCGTTCCTGGCGGTGATGCGGGCCACCTGCTCGTCACCGTTGGCGATGCTCTGCTCGTAGGCCTCGGTGAAGCGGGTCTTGAGGTGCGCGTGCCGGCCGTTGAAGCGGTGGGCGACCACCCGGTTGGCGACCTGGATCTGGAAGCCGGAGACCTGCCGGCCAAATTCCTGGCGCTGGCCGGCGCTCATGTCGTCGGTGATCTTGGTCCGAATCTTGCCCTCGGCGTAGTCGTAGAGCCGGTCGGCCACCCGCCAGCCGGCGATGACGGTGCGCGGCTGTCCGGTCTCGGGGTCCCTGGTTTTCTCGAAGTGCTTGCGGTCCTCCTCGCTCCACTCGAAGCCCTTGAAAGCCGGGTCGTGGATGTTGACCGTGTCCTGCTGGGTCAAGCTGTTCTTGAGGTCGTTGGTCTTGAGCTTGTAGGCGGCGATGCCGTTGACCATGCCCTCCTGGGCCTCGGCATCCGCCCAGGCGGCGACGTTGGCCAGGCCCTTCTGGACCGCGGTGGCGACGGCGCCCGCGGAGCGGAGCGGCCCGCTGGGATCCTCGCGGCCCAGGCTCTGCACGCCGATATACTGCTGTGTCGGTAGTCTGACTGGCATGGATGCCTCCTAATCCCAGCTGAAGTCGCCGGTTTTCGGATCGCGGCGCATGCGTGATGCCCCGCCGATAACCTGGGCCCCGGCGGTGATCATGCCGGCGGTGGCTTCGCCCCGGGCGGCGGTGGCCGCATGGGCGCCCTGGCGGCGCAGGATGCCCGCCTGGCTGGAGCCGGCGCGGCGGATCCAGTCGAGCTGGTTCTCGTCTTCGCGCTCCATGTCCTCGAGGTAGTTGGCCACCGACTCGCCACCGGCGCCGGAAGCGGCGGCGCGGGCGCGGGCCAGGGATTGGTTGCTGGCCTGCTGCTTCTCCAGGCGCCGGGCGCTTTCCTCGGCTTCCATCTCGGCGTTGCGGGCGTTCATCTCGGCGATCTCTTCCGCCTGGTCGGCGGCCTCGTACTTTTGGCTGGCGGCATACATGCCGGCGCCGGCACTCAACAAAGTGGAAATGGCGGCCACTCCCGCGGCGACTTCTGGGCCCATAATTCACCTCCTTAAATCCAGGGCATTTTAGATCGATCGATGTCTTCCTCGTCGGCCATGCCGAAGGGTCTCCGGCCGCGGCCACTGCCGTGCCGGCGGGCTTCCTCGAGGGCGGCCTGCTCCTCGGAGGCCGCCGGCTGGCTGTAGTCGCCGGTGCCCTCGCTGGCGGCGAAGAACATCTCAAACGGTTTGGCCTCGCGCTCGATGCCCATCTCGGCGAGCTTGGCGGCGCCCTTGTCCAGGAAGTGGGTCATGTCGATCTGATACTGGATCCGGTCGAGCTCGCCCTGGTGGCTTTGCTCCGCCTTGCGGATGTCCTTCTCCTCGCTGGCAAACAGCAGGTTGGGGCCGGCCTTCTTGACGCGCTCGAGCTCCGCCTCGAGGCCCTTGCGGACATCGGCGGGGTTGTCCGATCCGCCGCCAAACCTTCGCCAGGCGCCCTCGCCGCGGCCGGCGGCCGACAGCTTGGGGATGCGCGAGAACATCGAGTGAAACTTTTTCTCGAGCTCGGCGCCGGTGGCACCGCCCTGGAGCCTATCGAGGCGCCCGCGCATGCCTTTTTCCTCGGCGGCCAGGCGCTCGCTCCAGGCGTCACTGCCGGGCGTGAGACCGCTGGCGGCCATCCTGGCCCGGGTCCGCGAGGAGGCCTCGGTCGAGTGGCGTTGCTCGTCCCGGGCCCAGTTGCTGTAGCGGCCCCACATCTCTTTGTAGTTGATCTCGGGGGCTTTCGGTTTGTCTGCGCTCATCTCGTCCTCCAAACCAGTACACCATGCCGGCGATGTCACCGCTGGCGTTGGGACCGGCGTCCAGTTGAATGTATTCGACCTCGAAACCGACCAGGCGGGCGAAGCCCAGGTTTTCCTCGTTGCCGGCGTCCACGTTGGCGGTGAGGCGTTTGATGTGGTTCGCTTCGCAGGCCAGCTTGAGGATCGCCCGGCACCGGCGGACAAAGGCCAGGCCATGGCCGCGGACGTCGTCGCTGACGATCATCCAGCAGTGCCAGACGTTCTCGAACAGCTTGAAGCAGCCGGTGACGCACACCGGGTAGAAGTCCTGGGTGATGGTCCAGGCACAAGACAGCGCGGCCAGGCGGGCGTCATTCATCCCCGTCTGGCCGTGCAGGAAGTCGACCCGCTTGCGGATCCAGGTCAAGTCACCGTCATGGTAGTCGCGTATGCGCATAGTAAGTGTAGGTCCCGTCCCAGTATTCACAGCTGGCAAAAGGGTGCACCATAATGGCGATGCCCTTGACCTTGCAGAAGCCCGACAGCCAGTGCCGGCATCGGTGGCAGGGCCGGCGGCGGACCATCTACAGGCTCTCCAGGGCCGCATCGCCGTAGATGCCCAGCACGGTCAGCGGCATGGCCTTCTGCTGCTCGACGACGGCCTGGGCCCACAGATCCCAGCCCAGATTAACGACCTCCTTGTCTTGGGTCTTGGCCGGTTCGCGCTGGTCCATGGGGGTTGATGGTGATCGATCCGCCGGCGGGTTGCCGTCGATGGTCGGCACGATGGACTCGAGCATGCGCACGCTGGTCTTGACGCGCCGCTTCATGGTGCCGGTGGCCGCCCCGCCTTGTGTCGACGCATCCAGCGGCATGGTCACCAGCCGGCGGGTGAAGGCATAGCCGACGTGGACAACGGTGGCCGGCGCCTGGAGCGTGATCGATCCGCCCTGCACCTCGCAGTCCGGATGCCAGGCCTGGGTCTCACCCACCAGGACCTGCACGGTCTGGTCCTCGTAGTTGTCCAGCCCGGTCACGGTGGTGCTGGATGCCTGGTCGATCCTCTTGCAACAGTCCAGGAAGTGGTCGGTGTTCACGTCGGTGCTCTCGATGAACAGGTAATTGCTGGCGACCACCGGCCGGCGGGTCAAGAAGAAGACTTTCGAGGTGCCGCCCAGCGGCAGGACGCAGACGTCAAGGAAGGTGCCGTTGGTGTTGTGCCGGCTCCAGCCGATGACGTTGTTGTTCCACTCGTAGATGGCGATCAGCAGGTTGCCGTCGGCCGTGACGGCATACAGCAGGTTTTCCGGATCCGGCGCCCAGGCGATGTGCAGCAGCTCGGCGCCGTCCTTGGTCAGGTGCTCGGAGACGTAGGTCAGGTCCCGGGCCACCCAGGCATCCTCGGTCCAGCGGTAGCCGGTATCGCGCAGCTTCCGGCCGTCGGGAGAGGCGAACAGGATGTTGTTGCCGATCAGCAGGGGATCGATGCGCTTGCTGCCGTGCTGGCTCTGCTGGCGCACGTTGATGTTGGCGGCGTGGATCACGTCGTCGTCGGTCGACTCTACAACGAACTCGCCGCGGTCGGTGCCGATCATCAGCTGGCGCATGCCGGCAATCCAGTGGATCGCGGTGTACCGGCTCATGGTGAAGCTCAAGGCCTGGCTGGCCGTCGGCGAGGCGTTGATGGTCATGTCCGTATAGGATCCGGAGGCGCTGGCCAGGAACACGTTGGGGCCATAGGTGCCGTTGCCGGAGAAGCCGCCGACCCAGAGGCGTCCCTCATAGAAAAAGCCGGTGCCCGGCCAGAAGAGGGAAGCGGTCTGGCCGGTCCAGGTGACCAGGGCGTGCGTGAACGTGTCGGCCGCCCGGTCGTAGGTGATCACCCGGGTGCCATACGACTTGTGGAAAAAGTACATCTCGGTGCCGCCGGGGCTGATCTCCACCTGGACCTCGTCGATCACCGCCTGGCTGGCGTAGCTGGCCACCATTTCGGCGGAGCCAAACAACGCCTTGGTGCTGCCGTTGACCGGGTCCCAGATGAGGCAGACCTGGTCGTCGTTGATCATCACGACGTAGCCCTTGGTGTCGGAGACCGGGAAGGCGAACAGGCGGCCGATAAATCGATCCGCATGCACGACGGTCTCAACATCGTTGCCCATCCGGCTGGTGGCCGGGCCCTGGCTGAGCGGGTACATGTTGGTCATCTCCCAGACGCCGGCCGCATAGGCCTCGATGTCCGTCCGGCAAAGGAACCGCGGCGAGAGCTCACCGGCCGCGAAGTTTAGCTGCAACGGCTTGGTGTTCATCACGCGCTCCTATAGTCGTAGGGCATGCTCATATGGCTGTGACCGTACCGGGCGCGGCGCAGGCGGGTGACGCGCACCTCCTGCATCTTGCCCTGCATGCCGTCGTTGGCCCGGGCCCGCTCGAGCGCCTGGACAAACAGATCGAAGTTTTCATTGCGAAGCGTCCGGCTCTGGGTGACCGGGATCGCCATGCGCCAGGCCATGCGGGCGGCCACCGCCTCGGCGAACAAAGGCGAAAACTGGACCGGGTCCTCGAGACGGTAGACGTAGGTCAAATAGACGTTGCCGGCCACGGCGTAGATGAAGCCGTCCTGCACGCGCCAGGTGAGTTCGTTGTTGTCGAAGGATGTGCGCGAGCACCGGATGATCCGGATGCAGTCGCTGGGCACCTGGAAGAGGGTGGCATCATCGAAGGGCGCCTCCTCGGTGGATGCGGCCAGGATCCTCTGCTTGGTGGCGAAGGTCCAGTCGCCGGCCTCGAGAACGGCGTCGCGGCTGGGTTCGTAGTGCGCCTGGGCGAGCTTCTGCTCGGTGGTGGCATCCTCGCCGGCCGCGGGGTACAGGCTGGTGATCGGATTGGCGCCCAGGTCGGTCAGGGCGGCGTTGCAGATGCTGACGACAGACTGCATGGGTGCCTCCTAAAGTGGAAGGCCCCGAGCCGTCGCCAGCCCGGGGCCCGGTGGTCGGTTACTTTTGGGTGGCCTCGACCGCGGCCTCGGCGGCGGCCTTGGCGACCGCGGCCTTCTCGGCGGCCAGGGCGTCGGCCTCCTCCTGCCGGGCCTTCTCCTCGGCGTTGAAAGCGGCCTGGTCGAACTTCATGAACGACTTGACGGTGTCGACGTTGACCTTGAGGGCCTTGCTGATCTCCTCGGCCTTCATGCCGGCGGCCTTCATCTTGCGGATCTGCGCCTGGTCGGTAAGGTTTGCACCAGTTTTCATTGAGCACCTCCAGTGTGGGGAATGGTTACAGCGCGATGAGATGCGCGGCGATGGCCTTCTTGATCTCCTCGATGGCCTCGTCAAATAAGAGGCTGGCCCCGTCGGCCGCGGCCCGCGGAAAGGCGGTGCCGTAGGCGATGAGGACGGTGTTGGCGGTGATGGCCGTGCCGCCGCCGGTCAGGGTGACGGTGACGTCCTTGCGGGCGCCGCCGTCGGCGATGACGGCCAGGGCCAGGCCGGTGGCCGGCAGTGGCGGACCCGCCTCACGCAGGGCCTCGCGGCACTGATCGATCAAGCCCATGACCTGCACCTGGTTGGCGCCGACGCCGGCGTCAATGCAGATGGCGATCTCGTCGGTGTCGACGGTCAAGAGATCGGCGGCCGCCGCGGCATAGACGACATCCTTCTGGGCCTCGCCGGCCTTGATGGTCCACAGCTTTGCCATGTTCTTCCTCCTCTCAGAAGCACCTCAAGGACGTGGGCCCAATTGCCCACGCCCTATGAGGAGGTACGGATGATACGGATTACACAGAGTCCAGAACATGGACATGGACGATATGCTCGTCCTCGACGCGCACCGCGTTGGCGGTGAACTGACTGAAAACCTGGATCATGTACTGCTTGTCCGGATTCTCGCCGATGCGCACGAAAATGTCTTGATTGACCACCAGGCCGAGCGCGGCCTTGGTGAACGCCAGACAGGACAGCTGTCCGCCGACAGGAGCCAGGAGCTGGTTGGAAAGGATCCAGGTGAAGCCCATCCAGTTGGGCACAATCCCGTAGTCTTGCAGCTTTTGCAGGGCCTCGGCGCGGACGTAGTCCCGGCTGGTCTGCTGGGTCAGCTGCATCAGCTTGCGGATCTGCTTGGGCCCTACGACAAAGACCTTGGGCACATCGGGGGTGATCTCGTTGGCCAGGAACTTTTCCTGCACCTCGGTGATCATATCGAAGCTGATCGCCGCGGTGCCGTCGCCGACCTTCTGGCCGGCCGGGAAGGCCACGTTCTGGCTGTCGCCGTCAAGGGCGTTGCCGGTGGCGGCCTCGATGATGAGGTCATCATATTTTCGCTTCATCGCCATGCCTTGGTTGGTGGCATAGGCGTTCTTGGGCTCGACCAGCATCTGCACGCGGTCTTCATGCTCCACGGTCATCATGTGGTTGAAGGTCCGCGGCACACACATGCGCCGGCTCCAGGTGTCGTCGACATAGACGTTATCGGCCCGGCGGGTGGTCTTCTCGTTGGCGGCGGTGGCGGCCAGGCGGTCAAATGAATAGGATTCGCCACTCGAGCTGACCTCGGTGACGTGGGCACGCAGGCGGGTCTCCTCCTGCTGCGCCAGGTGGATAACCATGTCGCGGTATTCGCGCACAAAAGCATTGTCGATGGTGATGGCCATGACGTTCCTCCAGTGGGTTGATTTTAGGCTCTTCTACGGTTGCCGTAGGGTTGGCCATCAATCTTGGCGGAACGCCTCAGATGGGCCCTGTCGTGGCGCTTCAAACAGGGTGCGGGCCGTCTCCGGTTGGCCGCTGGCAAAAAGGTTGCGAGCGCGGCCGCCGGGCCCGGGCAGTGAGGGTTGTCCGGCGGCGCCTCTCGCGTTGTACAGTGGTGATGGTCAAGCTGGGATAAGACTACCGTCAGCTCTGGCGGAAGTCAACACCGCCACCGGCGCCGACAGTGGTGGCGCCTCCCAATGTGACCTGCTGGCTGTCGGGCTCGATCATCTTGTAGAGCTCACGCATCCGCTTCTTGGCGGCCTCGTGGCCCGGGGCGCCCGGGTTGTTGTAGGGGTGGTCGTTGTTCTTGCGGATCGCCTGGGCCTCGAGCTCGGCATCGGCCGGGGTGAGCACGCCCGGGGCCTGGGGCGGCACGTCAAACTGTTTGCCGCCGCCCTTCGAGTAGCTCTCGACCAGGGAGTAGAGCCACTTGGCGGTGGCGCTCTTGACCTGGCCGGCCTTGAGCGCATTGACCAACTCGGTCGGGGCGCCGGAGGCCTCCGCGAAGTTGGAGATCTGGCGGATCCGGCTCTCGTGCGCCGCTCCCCATTCGGTCTGGAGCGCCGCGCTGTCGTCGGCCGAGGCCTGCTGGTTGGCCAGCGCGGTCTCGATGTTGGCCTGGGTCATGTCGGCCACGATGCCCTGGTACTGGGCCTGGGTCAGGCCGTGCTTCCTGGCCACCTGCTGGAAGGCGACCGCCTCGGCGTCGTTTAGCTTCACGCCCTGGCTGTCGATCTCCGGCATGACGTACTCCTCCGGAGGGACGTGGCCCAGTGCGCGGAGGGTCTCGTCGAGGTTCTCGCCGGTGGGCTTGCGCATCAGGTCGGGCACCTTTTCCTGGAGCCGGTCGTAGAACGCCTGGCGGTCCTCGTCGCCAGCCTCCTCGCTGGGGAGCCGGATCGATTTGCCGCGGTAGGCCTCCAGCTCCAGGTAGCTCTTGGCGATGGCGTCCGGTTGCCAGGTGCCGTCGTCGTTCTTAAACTTGGCCAGCGCCGGGTTGCCGGCCAGGTCGGCCTCCGGTGTCCATCCCGGTGGCGGGCCACCTGACCCGCCGCCACCTTCATCAGGGCCACCGCCGCCACCTTCATCACCACCGCCGCCACCTTCATCACCACCGCCGCCACCGGCGCCGGCGTCCTTCTCGAACAGCAGCCTATTCCATGGCTTCAGCATCGGGCACCTCCTCTTCTCCGGCCGGGGTCACGTCGTCGGCGATGGTCATCTCACCGAAAAGGCCCTGCTTGCGGGCGATCTTGCGCATTTCCCAAAGGTAGCCCACGACGTCACGCTGGCCGGCTCTGAAATCGACCATGCCCGGTTTGTCCGGCACGATCTTCTGTTCGTAGTAGGACAGCAGCAGGCCCCAGACGTGCTTGCCGGCTTCAGTGCTGAAGCAGTCCTCGATCAGTCGGGCGTTGCGCAGGCTCTGCTTCTCGAGCTCACGCAGCTTTTTGTTCTGTCGGTTTGGCACCTTGTACCTCCTTCATGGCGGCCGCGCCCTGGCCCATGGCCTGCATGGCCTGGCCGCCGGCTGTGGCGGTGGCGATGGCCTCCGCGGTTGCGTTGCGCTGGGCCTCGGCGTCGAGGGCCTCCTGGACCTCGGCGTCACTGTTGAGCAGCTTGGCGGGCACGCCCAGCAGTTCGGCCTGCTCGCGGCCGGCCTCCAGCGGTTTGAGCAGGTGGCGGGTCTCGGGGTACATCTCGGCCATCGGCGCGATGGAAGCGATGAAGCGCTCGATGGCGGCCACCAGCTCGCTCTTCTGGGCCCGGGCGATCGGGCCGGTATACTCGACGTCCATCTGGGCGTCGGCGTTCATGACGGACTCGGGCACCTGGGGGAACTTGCCGGCGCGGTAGAGGATGTTGAAGGTGCGCTGGAGGAGCGGGTCGAGGAAGTCGTGCTGGAGCCGGCCGAGAGTGGGGCCCAGCAGGCGCTGCATCAGTTCGTACCTGACCTGGACCTCGGTGGCGGTCATGGCCGGGCTGTCTTTGAGCTCCAGCTGGTCGACAAAGAAGATCCGCCGGATCGCATCGCGCATGTCCTGCTGCTCGAGGTGGCCCACGTCGTAGCGGGCCTGGCTCTCGAGGGTTTTGATCTTCTCGATGTCGCGCACAATCGTCAGGCCCCGGGCGCCGAGGTCGAGCGCTCCCATGATGCCGCGGTCCTCGGCGACGGTGGCCGGGTCGACCGCCTTCTCGACGGCGGCCAGGATCATGTCGGTCAACTCGTTTAAGGTCAGGATGGTGCCCATGGCGACGTGGCTGGGACCGTGGCCCCACTGGGATCCGGAGACCTTGCGCCAGCGCACGACATAGGCCGGCATCTCGTAATAGCCGCCGGTCTCGCCCAGCTGCTCGGCGGTGTCGTGCATGAACCATTTGAAGCCGTAGGGCCTGGCTTCCGGCGCCAGGGGCTTGGAGGTGTCCGGCCCGCCGCCGGCCTTCATGGCGTCGATGACCTCCTGGCGCTCGTAGATGGCGAAGATGGCCTTCTCTTTGAGCGTGGCGCCGTCGGGCTTTTGGGCCCGCTCGCGGATATGGGTCGGCACGCCGTCCAAGCCGAAGCGGTCCACCAGCTGGACCGGGGTCAGCATCACCTCGCGGTAGAAGCGCTTGACGCGGCCCTTGTAGTCCTCCTCGAAGTGGCACTCCTTGATGGGCACCGTCTTGAAGTCGAGCCCGCGGAAGTCCTCGTAGGTGCCGTCGATCTCTTCGACGACCACCGTGTTGCCGAAGCCCACCAGGTCGAGGTAGGCCTCGTCGCACTCGAGGTTGAAATTACTATCCCGCAGTGCGTCAAACATAACGCCCACGCACTCCTCGATCCACTCCTTGGCGTCCTTGTCCTCGTTTAACTCGTCGAGCCTAAACTTCATGTCGTACCAGCGGGTAAGCGGGCTGGTCAGACTGCCGTTGAGAGAGCTCGCCAGGGTCTGGGCGGCCTCGACCGGCGTGCTGTCGTAGATCCAGCGCCGGCGCCAGTCGACCTCGGTCTCGTCCTGGCCGGGTCTGAAGAACTCGCCGCGGAAGGGCACCACATAATTCGAGCACTCCTCCCACATCACTTCGACGTTGGTGCGCTGACCGGCGACGGCGTCAAACCTGTTCTTGAGGTTGCGCGTGCTGTCGTCCAAATACTTTCCCATGGTTATCTCCTCCTTCTACCCATTGCGCCCCGCACCTTGGGCTTGGTTCGGCCGCCGGTGTCACGGCCGTCGATGACCTGCATGCCCATGCCCATCCCCAGCAGGTAGTAATGCAGGGCCTCGCAGACATGGGAATAGATGTTCTTGTCGGGCTTGTCGTCGTACCTCTCCAGGCCGGCGACGTTGAGCCGCTTGTATTTGTACCCGCCGGCCAGGCCCTTGATCAGGTAGCGGCACGAGGGATCGATGATAATAGCAGGATTGCCTCCCATGTCCAGGCGGCCGAGCAGGTGGTTGAGCGATTCCTGGCGCAGGATCGGGTCATTGGACTTGGCCGGGAAAATGTCCAGGCCCTGGCCGCGCAGGATTTTGAAGACGTTCTCGGTCTCGCGGATCTCGGAGCGCTTGTCGCCGCTGGGGTCGCCCCAGCCCTCGAGGACCTCGTGCCGGGCGAAGTCGTGATTGATCATGCGGGTCATCTCGCCGCCGAAGCGCTCCGCGCCCATGTCGTGGGTCACCAGCTCCTTGTAGATCCGGACCTGGCCGCTGGGCAGCACCTGGCCGAAAACGCCTGCCGGCGTCAAGCCGAAGTCGGCGCCATAACCGACGGTGAGACCGGCGACGGGCACCAGGGGCTCGGTGGCGACGTGGACGTGCTGCTTGAAGAGCGGGTGCACGGGCTTGCCCTCCATCACAAAGCCGTACTCGCCGCAGTAGTAGACGCGGATGTAGTCGCGATCCTTGCCGCCCACGCGCTTGAGGTAGTAGTCGATGCCCTCGTTTAAGTGCTCGATGTTCTCCGCTTCCGGATTGGGCCGCCACTCGCCCTTGACCTCCATCAGGGCCCCGGGCTGGCGGAAGAGCTCCCAGCCGTCGGGCTTCTCCTCCTCGAATAAGATGTACCACCAGTGGTCGGTGTCGGGCGGGTTGGTGTCCATGATGACGCCGGCCCAGGTGCACCCGCCGTCCTTCTTGGCCGGGTACTGGCCCACGCGGTCGCCCACGACATCGATGACCGGCTTGGGGATCTCGCGGGCTTCGTTGACCCAGGCGCCGGTGTACTCGGCGGACAGGAGCTTCTTGATGTCGCCGGGCTTGTCCAGGGCGCGGAAATCGACCGAGGCGCGGACATCATTGAACTTGATGCGGTGGCTCATCGAGTTGCGGTTCATCTTCCCGAAGATCTCCTCGGGAAACCAGTCGAGCCAGGTCCTGATGGTGGTGTCCTCGAGCTCGCGGTAGGTGTTGCGGACCACCAGCCAGCGGCTGTGACGCAGGCCGTCGGCCAGCTGGTGCTGTTCGGTCATGCGCCGGAAGATCTCATTGGAGCAGGTGGTGGATTTGCCCGAGCGCACACAGCCCAGCATGCCGCGGTAGAAGGCATCGCTGGCGTGGAGCCTGGCGGCGGTCGGCGGGGCGTCGTAGGTGATGGTGAGCGTGCGCCGGCTCATGGTTTGCCGCCGAGGTTCTGCACGACCTGGACGGCCAGCGGTCCCTCGTCGGTGGTGACTTCAACAGCCTTGCGCTTGGGCCGCAGGTACTGGGCGACCTCTTTGGCACAGGTCACGCGCAGTTCCTTCTCGACCACCTGACCGGCGATGGTCTCCTCGAGGATCTTCAGCGCCTTGCGGATTTTGGTGGTATCGTGGGCGGTCTTGCCCTTGCAGGATTCAAGCAGGAGAACAGCGGTGGTGACGCGCTCAAGCAGTTCATGGTCAATGCCGTCAGCGGCCAGGTGGGCCATCCATATCACTGGATCCCAGCCCGGGAGCCGCGACTCGAGCAGGTCCTCGAGCTCCTTGGTGCGTCGGTTCTTGGAGCCCTTGGGCCTGCCGCTTGGATTTGGGTTGTGCTTTGGCATGCGTCACCTCCGGTGTCTGCACTGGTTATAGCAATAGAAGGCTGAAGGATCAATTGAACTGACAGCCAGCCCCGGTGCCGGCGGCGCGTAATCGACACTAACTTTTATATTGTGATTGACAGTTTCACAAGGGTCGCGCCCGCGGGCTCCGAGCCCGCTTACCTTTCCCGAGGCCGGCGGTCAGCGCAGGAGACCTGACACTTCGAGCACCCGGGCCAGGCTAACCGCCTTGGGCATGATCCGGATCTCGCCCTCGTAGCCCCAGACTTTGGCGCCCAGGAACAGGGCCACCCGTCGATCGTCTGCAAAGGCCGCATCGAGCAGAGCTTTGATCATGTTATCGAGGTCCGGCGGACTCTCGTGTAGGGTCCACTGCATGCGGCGCTTCTTCTTCTCGCTCCAGCTCCTTGGCATGGGCACCACAAAGACAAGCAGGGCGCCCTCGTTCGGCACTTCAATGTTGAGCAGGCGAGCTTGGTCGCGCCAGCGATAGTACCGCTTGGCAGTGTCGGAGAACTTTGTGCTGTGCGTGATCCGCGGCTTGCCAATCGGAGTAATTGGATAAGACTTCATCGGAGATCTTCCATGTACGTCAAGGCGTCCTCATATGCTTCTCTGGGCGTGGGCTTCCAGCGCCCCAGCCAGGGCTCGTGACGGCCGTCAAAATTGATTTGGATCCGGTAGGCGACATGGGGGGTGGCCCGCCGGCATATCGCCCATCCTGCGCCCCACTGGTCGACGTGATGCAGAAGCCTGGCCACGAGCCAGCAGGCATCGGCCAGGGGGCACAGCAGATCGACGTCGTCAGTCACCGGCCGCCTTCCCTGGCCAGGTACTCGCGGTAGCAGCTCTCACAGCAGGCGTTGTTGTCCGGCGCCGCATAGATCGGGTTGCCCCGCGGGATCTCGCGGTCGCAGAAAAAGCAGAGGATCGGCGTGGGTGCCAGCTTGCCGGTGACCGGCCCATCGCCGGTGGCCAGCCTGGCGGCGGAGGTGGCCGGCTCCATGTTGCGGACCACCTCCTCGAGCTGGTCGTCATCGAGGATGTTCACGCCGGTGGCCGGCAGTTCATCACCACCGACGTCCCGGCTGGTGGCGGCCGGGTGATCGCCGATGCCGGGAGCGGCGGCGTCGTCCATGAGCGGGGCCAGCTGTTCGAGCTCGAGCTCCCGCAGGCGGTTGTCGAAGTGGTTGCGAAGCGCGATCAGGTAGACCATCAGCTTCTCGTCGGCCGCCAGAAAGGGGCTCGGCTCAAAGCCCAGGCGCTGGCACATCTCGATCAGGTCGTCGCGGAAGGCGGCCAGCTGATCGTGGCTGATGAGTCTGCGTTCAAGGCGGTCTCTAAGTTTTCCCATGGGCTCCTCCTTTTCGAGCGCCCCAGGTCCTCGAGGTTGGACGATCTCGGGCCGGGGCATAGTTGGGTATGGGTGTTAGTCTCTCGGATCATTCTCGCCTGGTGTCAGCTTCTCAGACGGCGGATCTGGCTCGGCGTCGAGACCCACAATCACGTCGTCGTCGATCTCGGGGTCGGGTTCGAGGTGCGCCGCAAGGGCCCGCTCGTAGGTGTCCATCGTGTCGTTGAGCCCTTGGGCCACCAGGGCCGCGGTCAGCTTGGGGTCGTCGCCGGCATTGGCGCCGCGGGCGCAGATCTCGAAGGCCTGGCCCAGGACGATCATCGCCAGGACCTGCAGGTGCCCGGGCTTGTCGGCGTAGGTCGACAGCCGCATGCCGATGGCGTCCAGCACCATGGCCTTGGTGACCTGCACCTGGAGCTCGAGCTGTTGGTGGACCTGGACCAGTTGAGGGGTCAGAATAGTCTGCATGAGCGTCTCCTTTTTCGAGTTAATTCCATTACTTAATGGGCTTACCGACCTTACCCATGAACTTATCGAGCTTAGCTTTTTCCTTGCGATTACGCCAGGCTTTGAGGTCATCGGGCATAGGCACGGCCCAGGCCTGCTCGTCGGTGATGAGCCTGGTCTTGTCCCGGGTGTCCCGCAGGCGCCTGAGCTCCGGCAGGATGTCGAAGGGTTTGGGCCACCACTCCCACTGCCGGCGGCCGGCATTGAACACGTCGACGATGTCGTCGGGGTGCAGGCGCTCGATCCGGAAAATATCGACCCAGTCGTCAATCTGCAATTCGTCCAGGTCGTGCTTCAAGATAGTGGCGGTCCTGGTCAGCGCCTCCACGATCCGGATGCGAGCCACCTCTGCTGGCGACCTCGACGTACCGATACGCCGCCGCCTTGTTGCGTTCCCCTCGTGTCCTCGGTTGCGTGAATCCTGAGCCATTGTGTCCTCCTCGGTTGTTGTTGCGGGCCGGAGCGTATTCGGCCGCTCTCAGCACCCAGGTGCGCCACGATGCGTACCAGTCGACCTGGCGCCGGTCGTTGGCATGGGCGTGGTTGACAAACTTCTCGAGCTCGACGACGGCCTGCTCCTGGGTCATGCCCTTGTTGAGCGCGTACTCGACGAGCCTGGGGTCCTGATCGATGTCCTCCGGAATGGGCCTCGCCGGCTTCTTGCGAGAGGGCGCTTTTTGACCCGACCGAAGGGAGGGGTTTTTATTAGTTACTGGAGTTGAAGATGAAGAAGGGGGTGTTACTTTTTCGTTACCCGGGGGCTCAGCCGCCTGCGAGCCTTCCTTCTGAGCCTGCTTGCGAGCGTCGTATCGTGCTTTCCTTTCAGCACCTTTTGCCCGTTTGAGCCCCGCTCGATAGAGGCGCCGGCATCGTATTGTTACTGGAGCGTTACAAGGCGTTACTTGAGCGTTACCAGTAACGCCGGAAGTAACGCTTTGGCCCTCCTGGGGGTGGACGATAATGTCGCAAAATCGGAGCTCCAGGCCCTCGTCGATGAACTGGCCAGCCTCCTGCTGGGTGCAGTGGCCCAGCCGGCACAGCCGGTCGATGGTGAGGGTCAGCTCGCCCGGCGTGCACCGGGTGGCGTCGCGCTCACAGTCGACCATATACATGAGCACGTTCATCCATATACCTCTCGAGCTGGGGGTGGCCATCTGGAGCTTTGTGTCGCGCAACCAGTCGCCATAGTACCATTGGACTGAGGGTGCCTTGCCTTTAGTGCTTCCCATGCGGCACCTCCTGACTCAGCCCCAGCTTGAACTGGCCGGTCAACTTGATCATGCGGCCGCGGGCCCTCGAGCAGAAGTCGCGGAGTTCATTGGGCGATCCGTTTCTAATGATGCCCTCGTACTGGAATCGCTGGCCCTCGTAGGCCTGGATGATGGTGATGGTGTAGCCCGGGTCGTCGACGTCGCCGCGGCGCCGGCGGCGCCTGGCAACCTTGAGCTCGGGCCAGCTGTCATAGTTGCGGTACAGTCCATTCATCAGTTCAAATAGCTGATCCATCCGTATCTCCTCGAAACAGCGGTTGCTGTGTTCTCGGCAGAGAACGCCGGTTGTTTACCTGCCGCCCGGGCTGGGCACCTATCGCTCGGTCCTCTCGGGCGAGCTGGGCGGCAGGTGTTAATGGTAGGTCCTCCATGTATTCAGTGTGCATCTCATCACCACCCTGGATGTGCATCTCATCACCACTCTGGATGTGCATCTCATCACCACTCTGGATGTGCATCTCATCACCACTCTGGATGTGCATCTCATCACCACCTCCGCAAATAAGAAAAGCCCGGCGCATCGCGGTTGCCTCTGGCGTGAAAGCAGCAAAAACCAGCCCGGGCCAGGCCCGGGACCGCGATACACCGAGCTTATCTTCAGCTCGATTGCTGCATTATCACTTTAGGCCTCTCTATCATAGACCCAGACAAACTTTTTTTACAAGCATTATTTGCAATCATTTCCGCCACCTGTCTCCACGCTGGTGGCGGAGCTCAAAAAAAAACCTGGCCGACGGTGTTGACACTGGTGGCAATAGTGGGTACATTGTAAGTCAGCGGAGAGAAAACCGCACGGTCGGGAGGCGCACCCGCAAAACCAACGCTTAGCCCGGGAGGGCCGGACGGATCAACCGAAAGGGTTGAAAGGCAACTGGGGATCGAATCGATCCACTGGCCGGCGGACCTCGGAGAGTACGGAAAGCGAATAAGAGGTATGAGTATGAGTATTTGCTGTATTTGCAGTGTTTCCCCCGCCGTTCTCCCACCAATACAGCAAATACAGCAGATACTCATACAGCAAACCCCCAAATCAAAAAGTGGAGTTGAGATGCTCCGCGTATGTGTCGCCGGCAACCAGCCGGCCTGACGAGCCCCGGGATGGGCGAAACACAACGTGAAAGGAAAACATCATGAGCACCGCAACCAAGATCGCCCCGGCCGACCTTCGCAAAGCCCGCAACCAGCGCATCGCAGACGCCCTCGGCGACAAGCGGGCCCAGATCAAACTGCTCCAGGACGAGGCCAAGGCCCTCGAGAACGAGCTCATTCAGGAGAGCCTGGAGAGCGGCGAGCTGGCCTTCAACGGCTGGCGCTTCCGCGTGGCCATCAGCCGCTCCGAGCGCAAGACCACCGCCTGGCAGAAGATCGCCAGGGACCTCGGCGCCAGCGCCCGCAAGATCGCGGCCAACACCAAGGCCAGCCCGATCACCCGGGTGGTCGTCTCCGCGCTCAACAAGAGCGCCGGCTGAACACTCGCCGGGAGCCTCGAGGCCGCGCGCCTCGGGGCGCCTCACGAGACTTCAGTCCAACAACCATCACATCAATCGAAAGGAAAACATCATGAGCCAGAAACCTATCATCGCCAACCGTGACGCTGTCATCGCCGTGCCCGAGCCCGACTTCACCAAAACCTGGAGCCCCTACGGTCATGGCCGGATCCTGGGCCACGTCGACCGGGCCCTCGAGTCCATGGGCATCGGCGTTGTCTCCGAGACCTTCACCTTGACACGCGGCGGCAAGAACCTGTTCGCCAGCATGGTGCTGGACGTCGGCAACGACGAGCGCAAGTTCAACCTGGGCTGGCGCAACGCGCTGGACAAGCGCTTCGCGCTCGGGTTTGTCTCCGGCGATTATACCATGGTCTGCTCCAACGGTTGCTTCTGGGGCGACTGGGTCGAGCGCCAGATCCACAACAAACAGCTGAACGACGAGCGCCTGGTCGAGATGGTCGACGGCGCTCTCGGCGGCGCGGTTGTGGAGATGGAAAAGGTGATCGAATGGCACGAGGGCCTGCGCGAGGTATGGCTTCCGAAGCGCGACTTCAAGTCGATGACCTTCGACCTGATGGCCGCCGGCGCCTTCAGCCCCTCCAACTTCAACAACTACCTGGCCGCGGTCGGCGAGGAAGTGAAGACCAACGACTCCGGTCGCACCGATCTCGAGGTGACCGAGCTCGACGGCGTCCGCCTCTATGATGTACACGGCGGCGTGACCCGCCTGGCCCGCTCCTGGAACACCGAGCGCCAGATGGTCTCGAGCCGGATCGCCAACCAGGTGGCCGACAGCTACATCGCCAAGGCCGCTTAATCCATCACCGGGGCCCTGCGGGGCCCCACATCGAAAGGAAAAGGCAATGGTAAACGGAATCGAGTTCAGTGCAAGCCGCCCCAAGGATGTCGCACTGGCCCTGGTCAGGGCGGAGGTCCGCTTCGACTTTGTGCCCAGCCCCGTCGGCGGTCTGTTCACCGTCAAACCCATTCACCGCGGCATCGTCGACCGCATCATCCAGGCCGGCACCTTCCGCTGGCTGGATGACGCCTAACCTTAACCCGGCCCTCTCCGGAGGGCCCGCCACCAAAGTGGGCAAACCCAGGCTTGCCCGTTTTGGCGACGTTCAACCAACCACATCAAGCGAAAGGAAAAGACCATGGCCCAACATCAACCGCGTCACAAACTGCTCGAGGTTTTTCACGTCTCGATGGATCCGGCAATGCCCTGGCGGGTCCAGCTCCTCAAGGGCACCATGCCCTTCAGGACGGCCGAGTCGGCCAACAAGTTCCGCGCCGGCCTGCTGTACATCGAGATGGCCCAGGCGGTCGCCAACTCACTGATCGGCCAGAGCTTCCTCCAGCGCGGGCGCCAGCGCGTCAAGCTGATGGAGGTGGCCGCCGGCGCCGGAGAAGGCCGCGTCTACCTGCGCGACATGACCACCAAGGAGATCGAGGACTGGCTCTATCAATACTGGCAACGCGGCCACCATACCGACGGCTTTGCCTGCCGCTCCTTCACCGAGCTGGTGCGCAACTACCTGCCGGACAACTTGCGCGACAAGCTGTGCCGCTACAGCCACGTTCAGAGCCGGGCTTGCCCCAGCTATGGCCGCGTCAGATACCTTTACCTGCGCCAGCCGACCCGATAGATACAAGGAGGTGCCCATGCCTGCTATCCACCCGTGGGTCGAGGAGCTCAACGACATGCCCGACGTCGGCGAGGATGACATCGTCGCATGCCCGGCCTGCAACGACCACCAGCCGGCCGAGGACAGCTTCATCGGCCATTACCTGGATCGCACCCGGCACTCGTGCCGGTCGTGCGGCCATTACTTCTACACCTGGCAGGACGAGCATCCTGCCTGGATGGAATGAGGAGGTGCCCTTGATATTAGCGTTCAAAGAGTTCACCGCCCAGTCGGCCGCCCAGTGGAAGGAGATCGACAAGATCCGCCACTACATCCAGCAGTACAAGCGCAACTGGCTATCGCAGATCCGGAACAAGAAGCTCAAGGCCCACTACGGCACCCGCGGCACCTACCGCGATAACAGTGTCTACATCGGGCGCTACACCGTGAGCATCACCTTCCGGTCAATTCGCATGCCGGACCCGGTCATCGCCGGGATGGCCCGGGCGATCCATAAGCTGTTCGGCTATGCGTCAATCCAGCAGGGGAGCAACCTGCGCATCTATATGTTCGGAGGCAATCGATGACCGTATGGTACAAGCAGGGCGTCGTCGGCGATCTGAAGACCGTCGCCCTCAAAGCGCTTCGCAAGGTGCACGACATCTGCGTGAAGCACGGCAATCCCGATCTGTTCATCACCAGTGTCAGGGACGGCAATCACTCGGCCGGATCCCTGCACTACAACGGCAACGCCTTCGACTTCCGGCCGCCGGCCAAGGCAACCGGGGTCGTGATCTCCGAGATCCGCGTCACCCTCGGCCGGAGCTTTGACGTCGTCGACGAGGGCAACCACATCCACGTCGAGTATGACCCAAAGTAGTTGACACACTGATGGGAATGTTGGTATCGTTGGCATTCCCATCACCCACAACAGGAGGTGCCCATGACTGACTTTTTGGGGCCCGATATGGTCCCGACCCAGGAAGGGGTGTTCGACATCCCCGATGAGCTGTATTTCCCGATCAAGGCGGTGAGCTCGAGCGCTCTCAAAAAGTTCCGCTACAGCCCCGCCCACGTCAAGGCCTACGAGGACAAGCCGGCCACCAGCGGCGAGACCTTCGCCATGCGCGAGGGCACCGGCTTTCACTGGCGCATGCTCCAGCCCGAGAAGTTCGACCGGCTGGTGGTCGCCGACCTGACCATCAACAAGAACAAGACCGAATACAAGGACTGGAAGGAGCGCCAGGATGCCGGCGGCAAACTGGTCCTGCCGCAGAAGACCATCGACAATATCGAGGAGATGTGCAGGAACGCCCACGGCAAACGCGCCATCATGCAGTACCTGCAATCGGGCTGGGCGGAGCGGGCGCTCCTCTGGCTGGATCCCGAGTTCGGGCTATGGATGAAGTGCAAGGTCGACTGGATCTGTGCCGACGGCAAGGCCCTGGTCGATCTCAAGAAGGCCCAGAGCGCAGCACCGTTTGGATTCCAGCGGGCCATCTACCGCTACGACTACAACGTGCAGGCCTACCACTACCTGCGCGGCTTCCGCCACCTGGCCGGCATGGCCCGCCACGAGAAGGTGCGCTGGTGCTGGCTGGTCAGCGAGGCCGAGCCGCCCTGCGAGTCCAATCTGTTTGTCGCCGACGCCGCCGCCATTGACGAGGCCGGCGACGACGTCGAGACCTGGTATCAACGCTATGCCGAGTGCACCGCCACCGGCGAGTGGCCCGGCTATGCGGACGAGCCGATCTTTCTGGGCTATGAGTTCGAGCCCATTAACGACGATTTGAGATTCTGAAAGGAGGCAAAGGATTGACCACCGCATTCGGCCTGCAAGGCCATTACAGCCAAACCAAAAGGGTCCGCATCTACAAGTGGACCAACCCAGAGGAGCAGATACCGACCACCGCCGGCCCGGTGAGAGCCGTCGATTGGATGGCCGCCGAGGCCGAGCGGATCCGCAAGAGCCCGGGCCGCACGGCCCAGCTGGTCAGCAACCGCGAAGGCTACTGCTCGGTCGAGGTCAACCGCTTCCAGTTCCATACCAAAGCGATACGGAAAGCGCATCACAAGTCCACTCTCAACCCTAATGATCGGAGGTACAAATGACAAAACAGAATGGACACGACAACCAGGGCAACGTGCCCCAGCCCATCGCCCGCGCCAACGCGCCGCTGGTGCCCGGCCAGGGCCTGGTGCCCCAGAATCTCGAGGACCTCTACCGCGTGGCCACCGCCTTCTGCGCCAGCGGCCTGATGCCCAAAGGCATGAACCGCCCCGAGCAGGTGATGGTCGCCGCCCAGATGGGCATGGAGATGGGGCTCACCTTGATGCAGAGCGTGCAGAACATCGCCGTCGTCAACGGCCGGCCCTCCCTGTGGGGCGACATGCCGCTGGCCCTGGTCAAGCGCTCCAACCTCCTCGAGTACATCAACGAGGAGATCGTGAACGAAGGCGACAACCTGACCGCCAGGTGCACGGTCAAGCGCAAGAACGACCAAGAGATCGTGCGCACCTTCAGCTGGCAGGATGCCGTGCGTGCGAAACTCACCGGCAAGGACGTCTGGAAGAACTACCCCAAGCGCATGCTCCAGATGCGGGCCCGCTCCTGGGCCCTCAAGGATCTGTTCCCCGACGTGATCCGCGGGGTGGCCATCGCCGAGTACAACGACTACGCCTCCGGCCACGAAGCCGCCGGCGAGCCGGTGGATGTCACGCCGGTCATGGCCGAGCCCTCCATTGAGGACCTGATGGGAAGCCCCGCCGGCACCGCCGCGGAGCCCACGCCCAAACTGCCGGCCGAGCAGGCCGACGACGGCCATGTCGTCATCGACCAGGAGGGCCTCGACGCCTTCGCCGGCGAGCGGGGCGAGGAGCCCGCGCCGCCGTTGCCGGAGCAGTCAACCGGCCCGGGCGAGCACGAGGTGGCCTACTACAAGGGCCTGGGCGACCGCGGCTATACGCCCGAGGACCTGCCGGTGTTCGAGGCCTTCAACGAGGCGGTGCTCCAGCTGGATCCCAACATCGACCGCGAAAAGCACTACAAGCGGGCGCATGAAAACTTCGATCAGCACCTGGCCGGCGTCCAGCACTGGAGCGCCAGCGATCAGAACCCGACCGGCCGGACGGTGGCGCCCATCCTCGAGGAAGGCATCGAGATCCTGGAGGAGGACGACGAGCCCGACGCCGGCGCCGAGGCTGGTGGTGATGAGGTCGACGTGCTGGCCGCCAATCAGATCGGCCGCTGGATCAGCATGCGGAGCTCGAAGGATCCCAAGGCGGGCTTTGCCGGCTATGTCCTCGCGCACCGCGAGGCGTTCCGCGCCGCGGATCCGGACGTCAAGAAAAAGGCCGCCAAGAAGTGGAAGAACCTCTACAAGTCGAAGCCGCCGTGGGAGAGCAAGAACGAATATGCCGGCGGCAAGGAGTTGCGCGGCACCGCCGAGGAGCCGCCGCCCCATCCCGGCCCCGCCGGCCAGGCCCTGGTGAGCGAAGTGGCCGACATGCCCGAGGAGCAGCTGGCCGCCGAGGATCCGGAGGCCGACGTCATCGCCCAGGAAAGCGCCGCGGTGGCCGAGGCGCTCCGCGAGTACCAGGCCGGCGCCAAGAAACACATCGGCATTCAGGCGGCCAGGGATCTGAAGATGGGCATCTCGCCCATGACCTTGGACGGCCGGGCCCTCATGCTGGCCAAGTGCCAGGAGATCGAGGCCAAACTCGGCGGCGACGCCCAATATTAACCCGTGACCGGAGCCCCGCGAGGGGCTCCTGAGAGGCTCAAAATGAAGCGCAAATATAAAACCCTGGTGGCGGCATGCACCGCGGCCGGTTATCCCCGCCTGCGGGCGCTCAGCCGCAAGGTCGGCGACCGTCGGCAATGGAGGTCGCAGGAAGGTTTTACCGAGGCCTGCAACCGCCGCGGCACCGCTGTCGTCGATCTGATCGACAACCACAGTTTTAGCCAGAGTGAGATCGCCCGCCTGCTGGGCATCACCGAAACGGCGGCCGGCAGGATTTACAACACGTTCCGGCAAAGGGTAAACGCATAAGGGCGTGCGGCTCTGAGACTTGCGTTGGGTGCAATGCGCCCGGGGCGCCGGCGCACGTCCGCGTCGGGTTCAATACCGGCGCCCCGGTTCCTTTCAAGGCTGTCTGTGGCGCCCGGGGCACAGCTCAATTGCACCAGCCCCGCGCCACCCCACACACACTGGAGGTGATATGGACTACAGCAAACTGACCGCGCTATCCTTACGGATGCGCTACCCGCAACTGGCCAGAGCCTTTGGCATCTTCATGACCGGCGCCGCTTTCGGGTGGATCCTGGGCATGATCACCATGGCCCTGGCAATATCCCACACAGGAGGATGAACATGGAGAACCATAACAAGACGTGGAACCTGGCCGAACAGATCCTGAGAGAAGCCAAGCAGGATGTCCGCGAGGAGACCATCGCCCGGCTCAAGGAGCGGATGGTCGGGCTCTATCGCCGGCTGGCCGAGGCCAAGAGCATCGTCATCAACGTCGAGCGCGAGATCGAGATCGCCGAGGCCGAGATATTGAGGGTGGTCGGATAAAGGAGGTACATCATGGGAGGAAAAGTTACCTGGGAAGAACCGTCGGCCGAGGAGCAGATCAAGGAAGCCCTTGTCTGTCACTGGCTGGCGCCGTTGGTCTGGGCGGATAGCGTACCGGCCGCGCTCCGCCAGATAGAGGCCGAGAAAAAGGCCCAGCAGGCCGAGGAACCTGCTGAGCCCGAGGACGACGGTGGTGCGTAACCGCCGCGCCTCACATCCCCATCAGTTGCCGGCGTCACCCATGCCCGTGGGCGGCGCCGGCGGCTCGTTCATGAATCTAAATCCCACAAAGACCGTGTTGCCGGCGTTGTCCTTGGCATAGTTGGAAGGATTGCCCGACGTGTCGATGGCCCTCACCGAAAAGAACACGATGTGATCCTCCTTGTCCGGCACCGTAAAGGTGACCTGGTGGATGATCTCGACCTTGTCCTTGTACTCGTCTCCCGTGATCAGGATGGGCGCCCCGAAGGGCTCCATGATCTGCCAGTCGGTCGACGCCGATTTGTAGACCTGGTAGCTCTGCACGTCCGCGCTCCTATCGCCGATGTTCCAGCGCAGGTTGCGGCTGACGTCCGCGCTATGGGCCAGGCTTGCCGTAAGCAGGGCCATGGTTAGACATACGATTGCCAGCACCAGGTTGTTTCTCTTCCAATGATTCAATCAACACCTCCAATAATCTGCCTTGAAATTCTTGCTGATGTTTGCGCTCCTTGGAGATCGCGCTCATCACGGCCACCTCCTTGGAGAGCTCCACTACCTTGTCCTCGATCCGGTCGACGCCGCGGCTCGAGACCGTCAGGATCGTCGTGATGATCCCGATCATGGCCAGGACCGCCAGCAGTGCATGCCGGATGGGGATCCGCTCCGATATGCGCCGGCTCAGGCCCTCCTTGTTCTCGTTGGCCGTCTCGCGGATCTCGCGCACCTCCTGGCGCAGGAGGCTGTAGATGTCAGAGATCTGGCCCTTGGCGCAGTCTTCGCACTTCTTGTCGTCAACCATCGCCAGCTCCTGCGCCGGTGGTGAATCCAAACAGCTCATCGACCGCGGCCATAAAGTGATCGTCCCATTTGTGGGCCGGATCGTCGATCAGGTCCAATGCGATGCCGCGCCCGCCCCACTTCCACAGCACCGCCGCCATCCAGAAGAGAAAGTCCTTCATTCTGTTTCCACTCCGAGTAGTTTCAGTCGCTTGTGATACCGATGTGTGCCAGCCCCAGGAAAACCTGCCTGCTCCCACTCATACACAGATGTACGAACACGCTCTGGCGGATCGGAAGCAGGCACCGTGTACTCCACATCCATGCACTTCTTAGCTATCTTTGGTGGCGTGATACCAAGCAGAGAGTCAATCAACATATGCTGATATTGCGGAGCCAGATATTCCGCTTGCTGTTTAGCCCACTCCTCTTGCTTGTCATTGGTAGCTTGCCCTAGTACGACTGCCTTGTTACCTTCCTCCGCTATGGGAAGGAAACGATGCTTGGGCAACTGCTTAGTGCCAATTTGGTAGCCGACAAACTCATTCTCTTGACCAGCATTAAACGTCTGTTCAGTTACCAAGAAAAACATTGTACGTGTCATGCGAATTTCCCTTCTATCTCCGCAGTTGTCATTGCTCTGTCGTAGAACTTGATGTTCTTGATGTGGAAGTTGTCTTCAGTACTTGAGCCTATAATCAAATCAGTAGCCAGTGGATAGTCGCCATCAAAAGTAGTTTCTATGCCCCATGTGAAACTTCCACCTGAGCTTTTAGATCCGACCTGATATACGTTGCCGCTTTTAGACCATCGCAATATCAATACTGGATAGGTGTCAGGATCAGCACCAAGAGAAGCATAGGTAGTCCCATCATACGTCCATAGATTCTGCAATTGGGCATTACGCCTCAACAGCGTGTGTCCTGACGATGTTAGCAATGAGCTTTCACCTGAATTTAGCGATTCAGTTGTTTCATACCCCGGCGTCCACTCCACGATCAGCGTGCCCTCGCCGGGGAAGATCTGGCGCACGGAGACGTTATCTACCACCCCCAACCAGCCGCCGCCTTCACTCCTTACTCGGAATAATGAAGTTGTGGGGTTGCTAAATGTAAAAGAATAAGACCCAATGGAAGGAGCATTATAAGAAGCGGCCAGTGTGTTTCCATCATCTATTCTAAAAGCTAAGGTTCCAGCGCCTTCTTCGACAACGGTAAAATCAACACGATAATCCTGTCCTGCCTCAAGAATCTGTTGCTCAAAATGAGCGGCATTCTCATCGAACTGTAAGCCGTCTGTGGTAAGTGAAACATCGTTATATGTACTCCAATCATTAACCACTTCCTTGACGGTGTTATTCGCATCCAGGGCAGTCGTTAAGCCCGTTACGAAATCCCCGGCCACGACGCCCGCTCCGAAGTGATCCGTTTCGGTGGTCTGAACGAGATAGCTTTTGGCGGCTTCCAGGTTGCCGGATGACAGCGAGGCACCGGAGGTGCCGAGTTGGACTTCTTTGACGGAGATGTTGTCAAAGGTAGCCGCATTTCCTTCAATCGCCCCTGTAGAGCAGAGGTGCAAGTATGTTTCAGTGCTATCTATATAGGCAACTGTGGAAAACGCCCCAAGGATCGCTGATGAATCTAAGACAGTAATTCGATTGGATGTTGTACTAATGCCAGAACTTGTTAGAAAAACAGATGCAGTATTATCAACAGCAGATAGCGTACCTGATACAAGGTAGTACTTACCATTTAAAAGTCCTACATCTTGCTGGTAACTCTCATGGTTAACGCCACCTGAGTTTATTACTTTTATCTTGCCGTTATCATAGTCAGCGGTAGCACCAACACCTTGACTCCATGAGCTTATGTCAGCATCAAACGTCCCATTCGTAACAAGCTCCCGCCCCTCGACATACTGAAACGTCCCGTTCTGGATCAGTTCCGTGCTGTCCTGTCGAGCACTGGTGTTGACCTCGCCCAAGATCGCCTTGAGCTTGTCCGATAGGGGCCATTGGACATCTTCCGTGGGCATCATGGCTGTCGGGGTGCCGTCGGTGGGGATGTAGGGGTAGAGTTGGGAGCCTTCGGTTAGTTGAGCGCCGAAGATGTATGCATTAGGCTTAGAAGCTCTGGTTGCATAAATATTGATTTGTTCACACCCAGCAGGGATTGTAAAAACTTTTGATATTCTCGTAAATGTAGATGAATTTAATTCTGAAAGATGGTTATCACTGTGGAAGATGAAAGTGCTATTTGTGATATCGTAAGCGGCAAAATTAAATGCAGTTGATCCAATATCACGCACAAAAAGACTGAAATTATACTCGGTGGATTCCTTAACGTTTATTTGTTTTTTTAATTGCTCATCGCCCTCAGTGTCATAAACACGATAACAAGGAGATTGATTATCTGGTCCAAGATTATCTGCAACTTCTACGGTCGGGGCGCCTACAGCACTCCACTGACTAAAATCCTCACTGTACGGAATCAGATTAACCGCCGGACTCCCCATGAAAGCGAAACCTGCGCTCTCGATGGGCGGGGTGGCCGGGATTAAAACCGTCCCTGTCTCCGAAGTCGAAGGGGTGTAGGGGCTTGGCTGGATAGCGGGGTCGAGGATCTCTCGGATAGAGAAAGCAGTTATGTCATGAGTGCCTTCGGTAACGGCCTGTAAGCGTAAGCCTTCGTCAGTAGCTTGAAAAATGATCGACTGGGAAACGGAACTGCTATACATCGTTCCCATGTCATAGCTGAATATGCGAAGATCGCCTGGAGAGCTGGCACTGACCTCCAGCTTGTAGAAAGAGCCGGTGGATAGAAAGCTGTTCAGCCCGATGGCGCGATAGCCGCCGACAGTAACGAAGGTGTCTTCGTCAGATATCGTGGCGTTTGTACCTTCGACCCAGTTGGTTAGGTCAAGATCAACCAACTCCTCCCCCAAAGTCGAGTGCTCCACGGCCCAGGCGGGGATCTCTTTGACGGAGATGTTGTCTACTGAGCCGATGAAGGCACTGTTGGCTTGTATATAGATCCAGTCATTTGAAGAAAGATGTTCAACGTACATCATATAACTATGTGTTCCGTTACCGCTGAACCATTCCGTATTATTATAGCCACCTGTACTGAGTTTCAGAAGTCCAACCGTATTATTAGATACAGTTAAAGTGCACTGAAAGTATTTACCAATTCTATCTGACGGCAAGACTGAGGACTGAGTTAAATTACTTGTTGCAGTTTGACTCCCATCACAATCCCACTCCTGATTAGCAGCATCGTAGGTCCACCCCGTTCCCTTATTAAAACTATCACTCGACCCATCCCCGTCCGTAACCAACTCCGGTCCCAGCACGTTGGCCGAGGGGAGTTCTTCTACCATGAAGCCGGAGACTTTGAAGCCTTTGGTGGATTGACCTGTAGTCTTGTATGGTCCAATAAGCGTATTACTGTTTGAACTTCCAGCGGCAAACACAGACCACACCTTATAAACTGTTCCATTAACCCTTTCTGTGTAAGCGGGACTATTTCCGTTTCCCATCATTAAAATGATAAAGTCAGTGCCAATTTGTGGTTCACTGCCATCATCCATTTGGACATAGCAGGAGGCTATGAAGGAAGTGCTGTCTCCGTCGAAAGAAGCACTATCGTATCTGAAGCCACGAGTAACCGAATTATCCCCGAACACAATCGCACTGGTTGGCACTTCGGCCCCGTCCAGATGGGCGCTGGTCAGCCCCGCCGCTTCCCAGTCGTGGGGGATGGCGTAGGTTTCGGAGATGGTGAAGCCGGTGGGGGCGGTGTAGGGTTTGATGGAAAGA
>JAAUYE010176904.1_pt1 | contig 37638 bp, 61 predicted proteins | sample 7278081 | NCBI WGS metagenome assembly JAAUYE01 (sample SAMN14350131, study PRJNA611818) | marine sediment metagenome | isolation source: surface marine sediment (0.6m) | place: French Polynesia: Moorea | collected 2018-08
CGGAGCCGTAGCCGGAGCCGTCGCCGTAGCCGTAGCCGTAGCCGTAGCCGTAGCCGGAGCCGTAGCCGGAGCCGTCGCCGTAGCCGTAGCCGTAGCCGTAGCCGTAGCCGTAGCCGTAGCCGTCGCCGTAGCCGTCGCCGTAGCCGTCGCCGTCGCCGTAGCCGTCGCCGTCGCCGTCGCCGTAGCCGTCGCCGTCGCCGTCGCCGTAGCCGTCGCCGTAGCCGTCGCCGTAGCCGTCGCCGGAGCCGTCGCCGTCGCCGGAGCCGTCGCCGTAGCCGTCGCCGTCGCCGGAGCCGTAGCCAGAGCCGTTCATGCGTTTCTCTCCATCATAAACACAAGCGAAGAAAGCCACACAAAAGAGTGGCAGTCGTCTATCTTGTCATCCAGCAAAAATCCGTTGTTAGCCAATTCCGGTAATCCACCGTCGCGATTAACCCAGTAACGCACATTTTTAGCCTCGCGAAGATATAGATAAGGTCCTTCTTGATCTAATACGCCAGTATGCACAAAACCGTTCGTGCTCACAGCAAGCACGGATTTGCCGCATAGAGGATGTCGAGTTGTGGTGGAATCACCTTTTATTGCGGAGACAAGTTCGTTTAGTGAGATATTCATGCTAGATCCTCGCTGTGCCGCCCTCGGCGTGGGTGGTTTCATTGGTGTAATCACATGATAGCAACAGCTTGACTGCCAGTCAAGGCAGACTTGACACATAAGGATCAGACGCCTAAAATCCTAGCATGAACAAATTCATACGATTCATTGACGAAGTGGGGCAAGCCAATCTGGCCAAGCAGCTAGGCATTAGCAAGCAGGCCGTGAACTACTGGCGGCATGGCATCTATATGCCGAATACCAACTCTGAGGACGGCCCGTCTATGGTGCAGCGCATCATAGAGCTGTCCGAGGGCAAGCTGACGCGTGAAGATATTAGGCCGGATTTGTATGGCGATTAGGCACAAGTTCCATGCCAGGCCAACACAGCGTACTTGGAACGACGGCAGCATCATCAAGTTCGCCAGCAAGAAAGAGGCGAAGCACTACGATCAGAATCTGCTGGCCATCCAAAGCGGCGATCTGCTATTCCAGCTGCGCCAAGTCCCTTTTCACCTTCCCGGCGGCATTAAGTGGGTTGCGGACTTTGTCGAGTTCTGGGCGGATGGCACGGTGCTCATTGTGGACGCCAAAGGTCGCCGTCTGCCGGCGTACATCCGCAACATTAAACTAGTGCAGGCTCTGTATCCTATTGAGATTACGGAGGCGTGATGGATGAAACTTTTTGAGGTAATCACTGAGTTCTGTCGCGGAGACAGCAAAGAGATAACGCGGGAATCGGCATATGTCACATCACATGATGATAATATAGTGACTGTGACTGTTACTTACGCAAAGCACTGTGAGCAATATGAGAAGTTATTAATCAGCGTGCGCGAAGTGCTTAGCATTGTCCACCATATCGTTCCCGAGGAGTGCCCAGATGAAACCGTGGACTGAAAATAAGGAGAGACTAAATGGCGATCAAATACGTAACCAGTGATCGCGAAGAATTCGACAGCGAAACAGAGGCTTTTAAGCATGAGGCATCGATTGACAAGGTGCGTGAACTAAAGGCGCAAGTGGACAAGTATTGTTCCATGCTGGATTATGCCAACGATCGGGCGCGAGCTCGGGCGGCGACTCAGATCATGGGATGGATCAACTACGACATGAAACAGCGGCCGGAACGGTATGAAGAGGAAGAGTTGGACGAGGCGGCTGTCGCCAGCATCACGGGAGCTGCCTAGTGTACCGCATAGGCTACCTCAGGCCAGCCGGTGAATGCGTCTGGGAGGGCCGAATAGTTGGGCCTAGGGATATTTCAATACCAATTAGGCAAGAGACACCTGGCGCCACCACGGAGGAAATCTGGACTTGGCTTCAGGACAAGTGCGATGCACTGAATGTGGCTCAGGGCATGATGACGGTGATTCGGAAAAGAGGGCCTACAGGCGCGTACAAGCGCTGGAATACGGTTGATTACGGTGCCCGTCGAGGATAAAGCAGAAAAGCCCCCGAAGGGGGTTTGACTGCAGTCCATGGAGCGGACTAAGATTGAAATATGCCGCGGGGTTGGCGCCCAGCGGAGTAGTGAAATAGGCACGTACCCGCCTTGCGGCTATACGCCAAAGCTTACCACAACTCCCTGATACGTCAACTCTAGTGGCTATCGGTCTGCCCTTTTGAGGGAAGAGCGACTGTTTGCGGGCAAGCACGCACAGGACAGCGCCATAGATAAAGGGCAGAACCGATGGCTACTGATAGTGGGTGAATGACGGACCCTCAAAGCAGGAAATATGCCTGGTTCGCGACCAGGGGAAGAATGCGTGTGCGTGGTCGTCTCCTACCTGGCTCGTGGGGTCGGCTAGCTGGGACACTTGCAAACAGTGTCAACCAGAGGTGGCGTTCTGGCAGTAGCTAAAGCCTAGATTCGTCCGGCGCGTTTCATTGGAGGCCAGCTTGGCGATTCCATTCCGAGTCGGCCCCGCTTGGTAGGCGAAAAGGGGCATGATGGTTGCCGAGGTAGGAGGATGGTAACGGGTAACCGTATTAGGCAATCATCCCGTCAGCCAGCGGGATCGGCCAAGTGGATGGAAAGCCCACAACCCTGACAGTTGCTGGTACAGCCCGAGGTAAGGGGCGAACCAGCCGACACCACAGCAGCGCTTCGAGCGGCGCGAGGTGTTTGTGATTATCGGTGTGCCTGACTCGAATGGGAGTGGAGGCAATGTGGAGTCGCTTGCACAAAGCAAGCTATGTCTGTGGGGGTCTAGCGTGAGTCCTAGGTTATATGCGCTGGGGAATTCTGCTAGCGGGTTGGTGAGAGGCCAGTCCTTTCCTGTCAGGCACAACCGATAGTCACCGACACCGAAAACACCCGTCTAGCAGGGCGTGAGGTTTGGGGCACCTTCCAAGGATTGGAGAAGACTCGGGTGATAAAGGACTGGGGTGGGAGCAGACAGACAGAGCGCGTGATCGTCCCTGCTAAAACGATCTTAATTGACAATTATGCCTGGAGCAAATAGCTAATGGATGCCAAGAGGCGCGAAGAACTAATCAAAGCCCTAAAAGAAGAGGGCGTAGAATTACAGAGGGCGGAAGATGGCATTGTTGTGAAGTGTTTCATACATGACGAAGCCATCGGTATTTTTTTACATGCCATTCAAACAACAGAAAGGATGCTTAAATATGAAAAAACCAACCATTGAGCAAGTAGAGCAACATGCCGCCCAGAAAGGATGGGACATAGACTGCGAATACTGGTGGCACTATCAAGAATCGCGAGGCTGGATGGTTGGTAAGAATCCCATGAAAAACTGGAAATCGGCAATGTACACGTTTGTAGCAAACCAGAGGCGATGGAATGGAGAACGAGAAGCCACTTACCGAAACCCTACCAGAGGATCGGCAGACTGGTACCACGACCGCGCGCAACAACGAGTGGACTGCGGAGAGGTTACAGGGATTCTGGGCGGCGATGGGCGGCCTGTACGGCTCCAGGTGGTACAAAGAACACGGCGCTGATATCAATAGCCCGGCTTGTACGATATGGCGCAATGAGCTGCTGACGATGAGCCCAGAAGAAGCGGCCATGGGATGGCGCGCGTGCAAGCGCAGCGGCGACGAGTTTCCTTGTACGATGCCGCAATTTACCAAGCGTGTACTGGATGCCATATGTGCCCGCAAGCGGCCAAATGTGCATAAGGCGTTACCGGAGCCAGGTACCAAACGGAAAGAACGCGCAGCGACAGCGGCGGAATACCTAAAGGATGCGCGGGGTAAACTGAAGAAATGAGCTACATTGAGCTTTCCTCTAAAAAGGTGCGTCCACGAAAGCCGCGCATGTGCGAATGGTGCGCAGAGCGAATTGAGAAGGGGGAATTGTGCCATTATAGGGCTATATCTTTGAAGACGGATTTCAATCTGGCTGGATGCACTTTGAATGCTGGGATGCTATGCAACGCGCGCCTGCCGATGAATTGAGAGAAGGATGGGATCCAGGTTGGTATAAACGCGGAAGCACCGAATATACATGAGCGAGTATGGAGCATGGCATTATAAGCTGCAGAATGGCACTGCAGGCACGATTGCAGGGGAGGGATTGGGCCCGCGGGAGGAAGCCATTGCTGAGCTTCGCACTACATATGGCAAGCGCGCGGATGGTATGGAGTTAAGGAAAGCAGGTGAAGACTATGAGAAAAGGGAAGTTCGCTGAACTGGATAATACTGTGTTAGGTATGCTTAGAGAACGTCCGCGGCCGGCACGGGGCGTGGCGCGTGATTTGGGGATGTCGAAAGATAAGGCGTTTTTGATAATCAAGAGACTTAAACAACGCGAAATGGCCTATTATCACAATGGTCGGTGGTATGAATGCGCACCGCAAGCCACCAAAGACACATCAATATTTCCGCGGCCACAACATCGAGTTCCGAACGTGGGATTTTACTGGTGATGCAGAAGAAGCTTAAAACAAACATTAAATTGGAGATACGCATGAAAAAACTATTGTTTCTTTGTTCTTTTTTGCTTCTGATAACTCCCATAACCGCATTAACAGCGGATTGGGATTTTGATGGAAGAACAGGTGAGAGATTCACTTTCCGCATATTGGAAGTGAATAATACGAGTCCGGGCTTATGTCCTGACTCTATCATCTTCCGCTTTCCCGGACAGCCTGAAATTACCGAAAAAGGGTGTGCTGACTATTCCTATACTCATTTTTCGTCAAGAACTGGGGCTGGTACAATAGACTACCTAACCTACGATGGGCCGCCTGGGTCTGGGCGACACTTCCAAATAGTCTTGGAAGACGGCGACGTTCGGCGAAGTGAAAGCCATCTTCAGCAGCGCTCTGACACCTATCTCATAGCTCTGGCTGCGACAGATATCACCATGACAACAGAGGAACTACAAGCAACTGGTGGCATTGTGGATGTGCCGAGTCTTGGCCAATTCACTTTCCCTTGGGGTGCTATGAATCCAGGAGAAGTTATTACTATCGAGTTCGGCTCGGAAAGCCCAAACTTCACCGCTATCACACCAGCGAGCGCATCGTTCAAAGTCACTGCCCCTGAATCAGTGCAATCATATGAATTGGTTCCGGACGTTGGTTCCGGGCAAGGCGACCTGATGCTAGGCACGAAAAGCGGAGCGACAAATTTCATCGAATCAGGAAACAATTGGTCATTCCTGTACCTCGTTGATGGCCGCTTTCTAGTTAACCATAGAGACCTATACAGTGCCGTTAAGGTTATATTGTTTGGCCAATCCTGCGATTATGACTTTAACGATGTTGTTGTGTCCTGGTATAGATTTGAAAATTGTGAACCAGTACCGTCTTCAGTGATCGAGATAGTTACCTGGACTCGAATGACTCGCGCCAGCATGGGAGATATTGGATTTGATATCAAGCCAATGCAGAGGGTCAATATTGTGGAGGGCGAGGAGGATTATGCGTGGAGCAAATACGGGGTGAGTTATCTCAACGCCACCAAGTTCAATCAGGAGTCAGTGGCGTGGCTTCAAGGTGTTACCGTCCACGAGACCTTTCACTCCATACACTACTGGCCGCTGGAAAGAGATATCTCCAACCATATAACTGAGCCAGCTGCAGTATGGGCTATGTGGCGAGTGGGTGCCCCAAATGTATGGGTGGGAATATATAGCTTTACCTCTGATGACCTTTTGAGAGGCTTGAATCCTATTATATCCAGGAATACTCAAGAGAAATATAACCCAGCTTGGTTTTTCTTCTTATCTTCGGCGTGGCCCAGTTTCAATATGGCCTCGTTTTTTCAAAACCAAGCAGAGCATATCATCGCTGGGGACAGCGTATCTGCTTTTATGCAGGAAATGGACTGGTCTAATGAGAAGCTGAGCAGAGAGTGGGCCAAAACAGTCTCGATGTATCATCAGGACGATTTCCCATTGCTTGGCGTAAATGGCGCGTTCGGATTCACTCAGCCACAAGTTGAGCTATTGAATGAGCCGACAAACATTAATATTGCCACAAGCGTTCTTTGGAATGACCCGGAAGCCGAGGCAGCCAATTTTTTTGTGACCGGTAACCCAATAAACAGCGATACGCTTATCACATTCGGGAAAGTCGGAGATCATGTTGATGCTATTCATATGGATGGCACGCTGACCTCAATGTATCCAATTAACGGCCCATTAGAGCCGACTGATTACATCATTACTGCGTCAAGTGTGTTCGGTGTATCTGGGCCGGACCAGCACGTCACAGCGAGGATTGAGCCTCTAGATCAGCCATCATGTCAAGGCATGGGGCCAACTGTCATTGGTTCTTTTGAAAACGCAACCATGTTCAATGCGAACTGTGATGTAATACCCGATCCTAATACGTTCGTGCGAGCGGAAATCTATGCGGGCAGCACTATCACGCATAATTGTCCAACCGTTACGTTGGGCGTTTTCTCTATTATTACCCGAGTACCGAAAGACGTGGAATGGCCTAAATTTGTCGTTGGCCAGGACACGGGAGGCTCTGTGCCAAAGGCATATTGGCCGACTCAATACACGCCTAGCGATGGTACAGATATCTGTAACAGGCCTATTGGCAGCGTCTATTCTGCGGGTATCGTGCAAACGAACCATTATCAGCAGCAAGTTACTTGGACTTGGGATTGCAATGCAGATGGCAATTGTTATGACCAGAATGCGCGTCCTTCGAGGTTGTGATCATGGACAGATTTAAGCAACGCAACAATGCTTATAACAAACGCACAGAAAAAACTGAGCGTAATCGTCAGATATGCAAGCTTCGGCGCAATGGATGGACGACTGAGCAGATAGGCGCCCAGTACGGGATCAGCATGCAGGCGGTGTCCAGGATATGGAATCGGGACAGGGTGAAATATGAAATGTGAACACCCAGACTCCAAGGTAATCAATAGTCGCACCTTCGCTGGTCGACGCTACCGTCGGCGAGAATGCCGCTACTGTCTCCACAGATGGTCCACAATTGAGTATGAGGTGGAGTTGAAGTCAGGGCACCATGGCGGGCATATGAAGGCTCTGAGGGAGCGTGTGGGGCTTACAGCGCGCCAGCAGGAAGCCATAGGTGAACTGATACAGGCGTTTCTGGAACCGGAGGACGAATGATAAAGCAAAGCCCTTCGGAGAGGGCTTGACTCCGCCTAGTGAAAGGATCTAGGCTATTCAGTATGCCGCTGGCCTGGCAGCCAGTGGGGAAGTGGATTTGGACACTCCCGCACTTCGCGGCGATTCCCAGAGAATACACCACTTCTCCTCGGTTGCCAAGTCGAGGCCTGTTTACGCAGCCCCGTGGTGAGGGTATTTTCTACATGAGGGCAAGACGATGACTAGATAGCCGTTAGGAGCGGCCAAGTATTTGAATTTAATTATATAAAGTCCCGGGAACCTCTGAACGGGCAGCGATGGCCTTAGTAATTGTACGCATGGTTGAGGCACAGCGAATTAGGGGTGACAGCTCGGAGAGACGGGCAACGGATACATCATAGGGCTGGAGCGGCAAGCAGCCGTGCGTCAGTCATTCGTAGCGGGTAGCTGTGTGGCAGCAGTCCGTGATCCCGCCGCAAGGCGCTGGCGATAACGCTGCCACGGCGCAGCCCATACTGATGACCTGGGCATGTCGTGAAAAGGCCCACAGAACGCCACAGAATGGCCTGTATGGGCCTGGAATCTGAGACCGGCTACCGAGTCGAGGTTAAGGGTTAAACTGATGTGCTTCTATGTTGAATTGCAAGCGAAAATTGTTCGGCCACGCAAAAATCATGAGTGTGAATGGTGCGGAGAGCCTGTGTTGAAAGGCGAAAAATGTAATTACCGCTCATTCATTTTTGAGCAAGGCCCACAGTCTGGGTGGAGTCATCCAGAGTGTTGGCTGGCCATGGCTGAACAAGACAGAGACGTGCTCTGCGAAGGCTGGATGCCTGGAGATTTCCAGAGGGGTTCAATCGAGCAACGTTGACCTGACAGTTGCCAGTACAAGCCGAGGTTAAGGGCTGAACTGGTGAGCGGAGGGGGCAGTTCCCAAGCGCTCTGAGGCTAATACGGTTCGATACCGCGCGCAGGGATTGTCCGATTCAAGCGCGAGTTGAGATGATCGGTACACTTGACGTGTCCCCCGCCTCCAAGCAAATAGCTGTGGGGGTAGGGGGGACTATGACGTCAGGACAAGCATGGATCACCTAGACTTATTTTCAGGCATCGGCGGCTTCTCTCTGGGCCTTGAGTCCACTGGCCATTACAGAACAGTGGCTTTCTGTGAAATTGAGCAATATCCGAGGGCTGTACTCAGAAAACACTGGCCAAAACTGCCAATCTACCGGGACGTGAGAGATGTTGGAGCAGATAGACTGGCTGCAGACGGAATTGGACGAGTTGACATCGTCACCGGAGGCTTCCCTTGTCAGGACATCAGCCTCGCAGGATCCCGAGCCGGCCTGTCCGGTGAGCGCAGCGGCCTGTGGTCCGAACTATTCCGAGTTATCACTGAAGTTCGACCCACTTGGGCAATCATTGAGAATGTCCCTGGGCTTAGAACTCTCGGAGCTGACGCAGTGCTCGCTGACCTGGCAGGAGCAGGCTACGCCACTTGGCCGCTGGTGGTGGGTGCTATCCATGCCGGAGCTCCACACAGACGACAGCGTGTTTGGGTTGTTGCGCACTCCGCTGCAGAGCGATGCCGAGAAGCAGGGTCATGGCAATCTGAGCCATCAAATCAAAACTTTGCTCCCAACGCCGCAGGCCTACAGTCACGGAGAGAGCAATCCACCACCAAGTGCAACGACCTACGGCAGGAACAAGGGCGGGCAGAATCCAGACGGAAAGGAGCGGCCGAGCTTGGAGACGATGGCGAAGGATGGGATGTTGCCGACGCCAACCGCAAGAGACGTGAGGACAGGCGGGGACAAGCAGCGGGACGGTGGCCCGAGCTTATCAGCGACGGTCAATGGAACTGGCACCGGGCGCCTGAGCCCGTGCTTTGTAGAAGTCATGATGGGCTATCCGGTCGGATGGACGGAGGTGGAATAGATGGGCAGACCAGCGAAACAGGTGCCGCTGAAGCATTGCCAGCAATGCGGAAAGGTATTGGAGCGGAAGCGGTTCAACGGCAGATTAGAGGACATGACACGTTTCTTGAGTCGAAAGTATTGCGGGGAGCGGTGCATGGGCAATGCTTATGTGCAAGATGTGCCATCCAGCAAGGATACGTATCACTGGAGGGCTCGGAGATTGCGTGGACAAAGCTGCGAGTGCTGTGGGGCGGTGAGCAATTTGCACGGGCATCACATCGACGGCAGCATTACGAACAACTCACCAGAGAACATCCAGACCTTATGCGGCAGTTGTCATCTTATCCACCACCACCGTGTTCGTCGTGTTGGACTAGCGGAACCTGGGCGGATGAAGTGCCACCAGTCATAACCGATGATGGGCTACCCTGCGGGATGGACAGACGCCAGCGACTGATGGCACTCGGGAATGCCGTAGTGCCTCAGATCGTGGCCGCTATCGGTAGGGCAATCCTGGAGGCACCTCAGCCAAATCCTCATAGCCACTGAGCTCAACTCCAATCCTCATTCCTGAAGCCTCACCCTCAGAAAGCAGCCCCAAAGCCTCAAAGTTGTCGATCATAGCGAGCGCCCTATTTTTGCTGTGCCACAGTGCCTGCAGGACTGCGTCTGCTACGTCATTCAGTCTGTCGATGTCTTGTTGGATGTTCATTGTCTTGGTAGTGCGTCTATAAGCTGAACAGCTATCCTAAGTGCGCGCCTGATGCCTTCAGACACCCCTTTGCCTTCTCCAAGTCTTTCGGCGATCTCTTTGTGAGAGTCATCCAGCGACACATTGACTCGTCGCATGCGCTGATGCCCGAGTGGTGGGCGGCCTGGGTGTTTGGCAGTCATTTGCTTTTCCTTTGTTGGCCGTTTTTGGCCGGTTATTTCTATATCGCTTCATCAATTTGCCGATTTAAAAAACCAAGCCATGCACTTTCGCTGCTCTCACATTTCGATATACCGCCAAGTGCTTCGTAGTAACCAAAGTACCAACCATATGCGTACATTTTGTTTTGATGCTGCTTAAGAACATCTTCTGGAGAATTGATATCTAAAGCTGGCCCGAATCCGTAGTTTTTATTCTCCCACCCCTCTCTAACCACTTGGCAAGCATCATGGAAACCCCAGTTAAACTGCACACGGCCGTCAAATGGTGTTCTTGCTTTCGTCATCTTGGCTTCCTTTGTGTTTCTTGAGTCTACGGTTAATAATATACACACATATTCCATGCAAGTCAAGCTTTCCTTGACTAAAAGCGCAAATATCTCCAAATCCCTACAGCCACAACGCTTTCCGCCTACATACCAGCCCTTGCATCGGCCCTAGACTGTGATTAGGTCACAGAAAATCGGAGGACTCGATGCAAAAATGGATCCAGTGGACTGGTTTAACCTCACGATGGCCTTGGTTTCGGGCGGTGCGGCTGGCGGTGCTGCGGTGGCTATCCCCCTCCAGAGGATCAAGTCAAACAACATTCAAATCAGACAGTTGCAGGAATCCCTGCACGAAACGAACCGACGAATTGACGCACTGCTCGAGCTTCTCGCGTCGAAACGGTAAGCGCATCACCAGCATCCTGCTTTGCTCGCTCGTCTTGGGCTGCTCCGCCACCGGTCAGATCGTGGAAGAGGTGGACGAGCGCGTCATCAAGGCCACAGCGCAACGCCAGGACGTAGCCGACCGCCTGTTGCGGTATCATGTGACACACGTCTGTATGGCCAACTACGACTCTCTGAAGCGCATTCTTGACCGGGAGCGCCTGGTAGCCGTGCGCGCCCTCTGTGCCAGTTCTGACACAAATCTTGGGGTGCTAATACCTGACGTGTATACTCAAGAATGAACGCCCGGGACCCAGTCTCAGAGGCTAAGCTCTTGAATTGTTTAGGCGTTCGTATAAACTCTGGGGAAGAAGGGCGTTCAGCCCGCATCAGCTTCGAGCCAGATGAGTACTGTAAGTGGCTGAAATCCTTGAAATCCAGCAGTGCAGGACCTGTCGAAACGGCACGCCCGGGCCGGCAGTGACGATTATGCGCTGCGAGGTTCGCCCAGATACCAAGTACGTACCCTGGCATGCCACTTGTCCAGAGTGGGGTTCGAAGCTTTTCCCATCCAATTCAACCGAGGCGAAAGCATGAAAGGTCGCAAAGTAGATACAATGGCCGGAAGTCGAGGCAGCCTGATGAACAGGCTGATGCGGCGCCGACAGGCCGTGGAAGCCGGCAACCCCATGGCTGCTCGTGAACCGATGGTGAAGAAGCCGAAGCTACGGGACCGACAGATTGCGGAGGAAGGGATGGCTCGGCGCAGGAACGGGTATTGAGCCATGCCAGTCCCAAAAGGCCGCGGCAAGGTGCTTCGGACTCGGACCATTAAGCTTCCGGGCGGTAAGTACAAGCACTGCGAAGTGATGAGTAAAGCGGGGCCTAAGGGCGGCAAGACTGTCTGTGGGCTTACGAGAAAGAAGAAGTCGGGGAGAAAGTGATGCCGAGAAACGTAAGAGCACTGCAAGGCGCGAATGGCGTCGAGGTTACCTGGGATCACGACGAAAGTGGCCCGCCGCTGCAATTCGAGCTTCAGGTGCAGCCGGACGGGGAAACCTGGTCACCGCTGGGCACTGTGGCCTATGTGGTTGGGCAGACGCAGTACGGTTACACGCATGAGAACCCTGTGGGCTCTGGTGTCCGATACCAGGTGCGTGCGACCAACGAAGCGGGGCAAAGTGCTTGGGTAGAGTCCAACCGCTTGCCGCTGATCACGGTGCCAAACGCACCAACCAATGTTCAGGCAATGTAAAGGAGTAATGCAATGGAAAAATGGACTTTTTTGCTTGGTGTGATTTTTCTGTTTATCTTCAACACCGTTAGCGCGGCTGTGCTGCCCCCGGTCACCGTGACCGTGGACAAGCTACGTACTGTCGACCAAACGGTGTGCAGTGGATTTTCCCAGTGCAGCACGTACGTGATCTTTGAAGAGAAGCCTTACGTAGAAATCTGCGGCGATAGGATTCTCATTGTTGCCAGTCAACAGGGGGTGATTACCGAGTCTTTGGCCATCTCTGCAGGATTGAATCAGCTTGGCCTGCCACAGGCTAACGTCGTACAGCACACGGTAAACATCCGAGACAACGAGGATGGTACCTGTACACTACAATCAACCAGGACTCCATGAACTGGTTCACAGGTTGAGAAAGTAACCGATAAGATTTTTGCGGAGATGCGTCACTGATGGCATTGAGCGCTCAAATCATCGATAAGACGGCATTCCTTGTGACTGTCGTCTTTTCTGATAATGGCAAGAGCATCACACGAAACTACAAGCGCGGCGATCCTGAAATGCTGGCGCATGTCATCCACTTGACGCAGATGGTGTTCCTTAATCAGGAGTACGACAGGCGCGCACAGACCGAGTATATGCGCAATCGTGGGGCCTATGATGCGGAAGCCGAAGCTGTAAAAGTGGAAGTGCTTGCGCAAGAGGCGGCATAAGTCACAAAGTACACACCCAAATGGATTGGTCTCCAGATTTATGCGGATTGGCTACTAAGCATTTAGCCGATGGCTATTCAAAAGAAGCCACGGCTGGTGCTCTTGGTATAAGCCGCAAGACGCTTTATAACTGGATAAAAAAATATCCGGAGTTTGCCGAGGCAGTGGCCGAGGGTGAGGCTTTATCGCAACGCTGGTGGGAAGACCGCGGCCGAGACGCATGTACAAATGGCGAGTTTAACGGCACAGTATGGGCTCTTAATATGAAGAACCGCTTCGGCTGGCGTGACAAGCACGAGCATACAGGCGAAGACGGTGGCGCTATGATTGTTCAGGTGGTGAAGCATGGAGATAAAGAATAAAGCCAAACCACAGGTGCGAGAGTGCGCAGAAGATAAAAATGCCACGCAAGATTGACATCCCCGCCGACCCATCACGTCATGACAAGCGCTGGCGCCCGCGCGACTATCAGATGCCGTTCTGGCGTGACTTCGAGAACGGTAAGAAGCGTGCCATCTGCATCTGGGCCCGGCGGCATGGGAAGGACGAGGCTTTCCTCCATGCGATGGTGGTAGGCGCCCACCAGCGCGTCGGTACCTACTGGTACATGCTTCCGGAGGCCAGCCAGGCGCGCAAGGCCATCTGGGAAGCCATTGATGAAGACCGCGGCCAGCGGCGCATCGACATGGCGATCCCAATGGAACTCCGCGAGCGCACGCGCGACTCCGACATGTTCATCAAGCTCAAGGTGGGCAGCACAATTCAGATTGTCGGCTCTGACAACTACAACTCGCTGGTTGGCTCTCCACCGGTTGGCGTAGTGCACTCTGAATTCGCCCTTGCCGACCCGTCAGCGCATGGTTACCTCTCACCGATCCTTGAGCGCAACGGCGGATGGGCGTTCTTTAACACGACCCCGCGCGGTCCGAATCATGCGCAGCGTATGTACACCATGGCTGTGCGTGAAGATGATTGGCACGCATCGCTGGTGACGGCGTTGGACAGCGGCCTGTACGACGAGGTAGCGCTGGCACGCATCAAGCGCGAGTACATCGAGCTCTATGGTCGCGTGCTTGGTGATGCCATGTTCCAGCAGGAGTATATGTGCTCCTTTGAGGCGGCGATTCTGGGTGCTGTGTATGGCGAGGAGATACACACAGCGCGCTCGGAAGGACGCATTACGGATGTGCCCTACGACTCGGCGCATGCCGTTGAAACGTGGTGGGACCTCGGGTATCGGGATCCCTGCGCTATCTGGTTCGTCCAGCGGCTACCAGGCGGTAAGTTACATGCGATCGACTACTACGAGAACAATCTGGCCGGGCTCGACCACTACGCCAAGGTGCTGAACGAACGCGGCTACACATACAGCCGCCATCTGGTGCCGCACGATGCCGCCAAGGGTGAGATTGGCACTGGTGCGACGCTAGTAGACCAGGCACATGGCTTCGGGCTTCGGCTTGAGAAACAAGCACAGGCGCCGATAGTGACTGGCATCAACAAGACGCGGCCGGTGATTCGGCGCATGTGGTTCGACTCGAAGAAGTGCGAGCGCGGGATCGATGCGCTGACGAACTACCGCTACGAGTGGAACGAGGCCAGGAACACATTGAGCCCTACTCCGCTGCATGACTGGGCCTCGCATGGGGCGGACGCGCTGAGAACGGGTGCTATGGCCAGAGAGCCGCTGGTAGGTGGCGGACGCCGCGTGAAGCGGAGGATGCAGCGGATATGATTAAAGGCTTGCAGCCAGTCGATATCAGCACGCTTGAGGCGAACGTCAAGATTGAGATCACGAACTCGGGCAACTTCAGCGGATCTGAGTGGCGTGACGCGATTAGGCTGAGTCTGGACTACTTCCTCGGCAAATCTAAGGGCGATGAGATTGACGGTCGCTCGAAGCTGCAGTCACGGGACGTCACCAAGATAGTCAATCACGTCCAAGCCGAGCTTCAGCCCATGTACAACGTCAAATCGCTGTGCGAGGTGGGCGAGGAAGGGCCTAACGACCGCAACGCCACGGCCGAGACGCAGGCGCTGAACTGGTATTGGCGCGAGCGTCTGCGTGGCGCTGAGGTGCTGGACGAGGCCATCCAAGACGGGCTGCTGTCCCGCAACGGCTATCTTAAGGTCTGGTATGAGGAATCCTATGGCTTCCCATATGAGGAGACCTTCGAGGGCGATGAGCTGCAGATAAAATCACAGCTTCGGCAGCTGCAGGAGAGCGGCGACTACGAAATCAACACCGACGAGATCGACGTGCAAATGATCCAACCGGCCGTTGAGATTGAGCCCGATCCCATGTATCAGGCCATGGCTGGCGGGACGCTGCCGCCGATGGTGGTGAGTGAGGCTCAGTATTCTGTGACGGCAAAAATCACGCCAGTTTACCGAGAAGTGAAAATGCAGAGTCCTGCGCCTGAGGACTTGTATGTCTCTCGGGATGCAGTAGGCTCTAGCATGCAGGAGCCGCGATTCGTTGCACAAGTACGCAGGGAGACGCGCCAAGGTGTGATCGGGCTGGGCTTCTACAGCGAAGACGTGCGCGTGATGCCCAGGGAAGGCGCCAGCTACAACAGCGACGTGCAGCTCTCCAGGCACAGCAGCAATGAGCGGCAGTATGATGACTCGGCCGATACGCTAGGCCAGTCTGTACGGCTATACGAGTGCTACTACAAGATAGACGCGGACAGGGATGGCGTCACGGAACTGCTTAAGATATTCGCGACAAAGACGGGGACGATCCTGCGTTGGTCGGATAAGGATCCTGAGACTGGCGAGGAAATCCCGGGCGAGTACGCCGTTGAGATGGTGCGGCTGCGGCCATTCGCGTCGGGTTGCCCGATGAAAGTGGCGCATCGTCATTATGGCATGTCCTTGTTCGATGTCGAGAAGGATATCGAGGACTGGGGCCGGCAGCTAATGCGCCAGATGAATGACAATCTGGTGCTGGCGAACAATGCGGAGACCGTATACAACCGCAATGCGGTGAACATCGAGGACATGGAGGATACCGAGGTATCCAGGGCCATCGGCGCAGACAATCCATCTGCAGACGTCGTGCCATTCAAGCATAACAACATCGTTGCCGACTCTATCATAGGCCTGCAGTACAAGGATAAGGAGCGGCGAGAGCTTGGCGGCTCGTCTATCGATACCTCGAGCGAGGCCATGCCTGTCAATCAAGCGGCACACTCCACCGAGCGCGTCATGTCGGCCATGGAGAAGCTGGTGAGCATGTATGCTCGCAATTTCGCCAACAATCTAATTCGCGATGCGTTCGTGCTGCTGCACGAACAGCTTAAGCTGCTACCGGGCAAGATGGTCTTTAAGGACGGCAGCGACTGGCAGGAGACGGAGCCGCGGTATTGGATCCAGCGCAACCGTATCAGCGTCAACTTGGGCGAGTCGGACGGTGAGAAGTTACGCAAGGGCGGCTCCCTGCAAAACGTGATCGCCATCCAACGCGAGGATGACGGCAAGCCGTTGACGAAACAAGAGTATGAGGCCAGGGTGGACCAGGCGCGCATGGCTGGGCTCAAGGACCCTGAGCAATACTATCTCGACCCAGAGAGCGACGAGGGCATGCAGAAGGCGCAGGCGGCGGCGCAGAGCGCCGAGCAAGAGCGCCAGATGGCCCTGATGGCCAATCAGATGCAGTATCAGACGATGCTGGCGATCGCGCAGATGCAGGAGCAGACGAAGCGGCTGTCAGACCAGGCCGATACGGCACAAGAGACCATGGACAGGTGGGCCAAGTTCGTCACTGAAATGACGAAGATCGAAGCGCAGACGGGCGAAGACTTGCCGATGGGTATGTTGGGCACCAGCACACCGGCGGATGAGACTCAGCCAGTGCCCGGGACGCTGCAGTGATGGACGCCGAGAAGCACACGAAAACCATCAGCCGACTCTCGGACATTCGCATCCGTGGGGCTGATGCCGGCGTGACACTGCGAGACATGACGCCCGTATTCGATGAGATGCGGCGAATCTACAACCAGCAGCTTGTGCACAATACGAAGCGAGACAGCAAGCCGGACGAGTTCACGGTTTACCTGCTGGTAGCGCTGGCTGACTTGGAAAGAACATTGGAGCTGACCCGCGATGCCGGGCAGTCCGCTGATAAGAAGCTTGAGAAGATAAGGCAGGAGGTTGAACGTGCCAACTGAAAACCCGACGGGTGAGAAGTTGACGAAAGAATCCCTGTTCCCGCCAGGCGTGAAGCAAGAGCTGATACCGCCCTGGAAACAGGAGGAGCAGAAGATGACCGATGCGTCATCGGAAGCGCCATCAGAAGAGACTGAAGAGACCGCGGAGGCGCCCGATGCGGCGGCTGAAGCACAAGACACGTCCGAAGCCGATGAGCAGATTACGGACGAAGAGCAAGAGCTTCAGCAGTCCGATGAGACTGCGGACTCCATGCGACTGTACGATTTCGCTAAGCAGGCCGGGTGGAAACTCGACGAGTTCTACTCGGGTGTGACAGTGCCAATCGATGGGCAGGACGTGCCTATCGGCCAGGCCCTGAACGATATCAAGTCAGTCCGCGAAGCCAACGAAGCCCTGCTCAGGGAGCGCCAGGAACTACGCGAGAAGGCGCAGAAGTCAGCGGCCGAGATGCCCGTGGCTCAGCAGAGTCCGGACGCGATGGCGCTGATGGCACAGGCACAGATGTACCGGCAGCAGCTGCAGGGCATTATGCAGGCCGAGCAGAACGATCCGAATCTGGTCAACGATCCAGGGGTTGCCAGCCAGAAGGTGAACATCGACTACACGATCCGCTCGCTGGAACAGCAGGCGGCTCAAAAGCAGATGGAATACGACAAGGGGTTACAGGAGCAGATTCGGAAGACCTTCGAAGAGCGCGATATGCAAACGCGCGCCAGAATTAAAGAATGGAATGACCCGAACGTGAGACAAGCGGAGTGGACGGCGATATCCGACGAGTTGAAGGCCGATGGCGTCGACAACGTGGATATCAACCAAGTTCCGCCCAACATGCGGGCTTTCCTTCGGAGGGCCTGGCGTGCGATTGCCGCAGAGAAGCGCATCAAGGAAGGTCCTAAGACGATCCGCAAGGTCGGCAAGGTCCTGCCTGCCAGTGCACGAGTGTCCCATGTCAAACCAAAGCCCGATCGCACAGCCCTGTCGCAGAAAATCCGTGACACCAAGAACCCGGAAGAGGCTATGAAGCTCCGGCTGACAGCCGAACTCTAGGGGTCTTGCTCATGAAAGGGCTAGACAATGGCTGTTTTTGCAGACTTCTACAACGCGGGGAACATCCCCGAGGACGTGATCAACACGCTATGGGACCCGAGCGTACGCTACGGGAAATACACTAACGCAATTGCGCACATCGGCTCCACGAGCTCCGTTAAGGATTTCCTGGACAAGACGCTACGCACGCCGAACGCTGGCAATAAGATTATCGACGGCGGGAACTCCAACCGAGATGATACAAGCCAGGGTATTCGGTACGAGCAGCCGATGCAGTTGGCTGATGGCAATATCGTCCTGGGCGATCAGGCAATGCAGTCAGACAGCTTTGGCAACATCTCGGACTTCTCAACTCAGCTGGGTGATCGTGCGGCTGAGCTAGACCGTGACTGCGAGGCCAATGCACTCTCGGCCCTTCCTTCCATCAAGCCTACTGCCGCCATAGCGGCTCAAGCGGCCGGATTCTTCGCTCAGGTGAGTACGGCTACTAGCCACGGCGCCACCGGCTCTGCTGGCGGCTGGAACAGCGGCACGGGCGTGTTCGATGCTCCGACGGACGGCACCACGCGGGCTCTGTCGGAGACCGACATCCTGTCTGTGATGGAGCAAGCCAACACCAACGGCGCGAACCTGGACCAAATGCACATGATCCCGGCGCTAAAGACGAAGTTCAGCAACTTCATGATGACGTCGAGCTCCAGGATCGGCACGCTGATCACCAACGCCCCGGGCGACGGCACGGGCGCGACGGCGGTAGCGGCTGTTGATGTGTATGTGTCCGATCACGGGACCGTCGAGGTGGTGAACAATCGCCTGATGCAGCCGGAGAACTCCACCGGTGGCCAGGAGCGCACCAACGTGGCCATCACCGAGACGGCCATGGCGAACTGCGTAGACCAATGGACGCCGCGGGCCGAGCGGCTTGGTCGCACTGGTGCTGGCGATACCTGGCAGGTGACGTCCTCGCGCGCGACTATCCTGCTCACAGAGCGTAGCCATGCGGGCGTGTTCGACATCAACTACACGTTGGACATGGTGGCGTAAACAAGGCGATTCCCGGGGCGCAAGGCCCCGGGGCTTTTTCGGGAGAGACAGATGCCAGGTAAAGGTGATTTCGGACAGGCAGGAGATCTTGGGAAATACTTTCCTGGGGACAACTCTTGGAAGGCTTGGGACGAGGGCTTCAGATACCGCTACGGCGGTACGGCATTGGAGCGGCCAGCCGGCAACAACCCATATCTAGCCGATCCTGCAAGGCAGGTCGAGGCCGTCGCTTGGAACGACGGCTGGAACGAGGCCGACAACAACACGGGCGGCGTCCGACGCATGCCGGCCACGAGCGGAGCACCGCCTGTATGAGCGAGGCCTGTAATTGAGGATAAAGCATGAAAGGCCCCGTAGGTAAATGCCGATATTGCGGCCAAGAGTTCATGTCCAAGCAGGGCCTGGCGCGCCATGAGGCCGAGGTATGCGAGCATCGAGAGCGCCGCGTGCAGTCCAAGCGCGTGAAGCCATGGCGGCAGCGCGTGCAGGTGGCTCCGGGCGTGACTGGATGGATACGGGCCAATGAGTGAGTCAGCCACGCCGATTGTGGGCAAGGAAGAGGCGGCGACCGTATTCGACGCCCTGTTCCTGCACTGGAAGAAGGTTAAGAATCCGGCCAGGAAACAGGCGATCTCGAGGTTATTGCTGGCCGCCAAGCAGCAAGAGGCCGAGATAGAGGCCTGCCGGGCGAATCGGCAGCTGCAGCGTATTTATCTGGAGCAGAAAGCCAATATCAACGGCAATCTGATGATCGCGGGCCTGCATGACTTGGAGCACAAGGCCTGCCAGGCCCTGTGCCCGGCCCTGTGCCACGGCAACGGGACGGCCAAGGCCGAGGGCTGGCTCTGGGTACTTCGCCAGCCATGGGCGAAGGACTTCAAGGCGGCACCATTCGAGAAGAGGCACCATCATGGCGCTTGATTACAACGGCCTGGTAAATCGCGTCGTGGAAGTGATCCACGAGACGAACGTTACCAGCACTGAGGCGCAGCAGTTCATCGAGGACAGTCAGCCAAAGATACAGCGGGACATCTTCTCGACTGTCTATGGGGGCTCAGTACCGCGGCAGATGCTGGCTAGGCTGGACACCACGACGAATGGGAGCTCTAAAATCACGCTGCCGAGCGACTATTTTAAGACGCGTGACGTGACGGTGGGCGCTTCGGTGGCCAGATACGCTCCGCCCGAAAAAGTCGATTCAAACGCGGACGGATTCAGCGACACAGACGTGGTTCTGGACTACTACCAAAATATTCCGGAGCTTAACTCGTCAAATACGACGAACTGGTTGATTGAAGTCTCCCAAGATGTCTATATCTGGGGTGCCTGCGTCCAATACGCGCCTTGGAGCAACGAAATGAACTCCAATATGGCTCGGTTTAATCCGTTCTATGAGGACGCCATTCGGAAGACGAAGAGTTTGCACGGCGCACAGCCCAGAGGTGCGCTGCTGCGCCAGAATGGGCGCCAATGGGGCGCCTTTTACACAGTCATCGGTACCGACATGTTGTTCGATAGGGCGAAATAATGCCATTTACCAACGTTATCAGCGGCAAAGCGGGAGTCCAGGCGGTGTTGAAAAAGAAAAACACCAAAATTGCTTCCAAAGTAGGCCGAAATAGCTGGTTGTTGCACACAGGCGACAGAGTGCAGCCGTTGCCCGCGGCACAGGCCCAGCAGTCGGCGCAAAACACCAGTAAGGAATAGCCATGCCACTCCAACCGCCTACATATGTCGGCCTGCTGGACCCGACAGACCCCAAGGGCACTGATTCGCGCACCATCTCCGATGATTATCACCGGATGATTCAGGAGTCATGCCGACAGACCACGCCGAACTACACGAACGAGGTCACGGCGACACATTCGGACACCAATCTGTTGTCTGGCTATGTGGCCAACGGTGTGAAGCCGATGCCCGGGGAGGGCGGCGTCACTACGATCTTCCATTACGGGACGACGGCGCCTACTGGTTGGACGATTTCGGAGCCTGATGCCAACCTTCGAGAGCTGATCATCGGCCCGGCGGCCGGCGGCGGCGTCATTGGCGGCAGCCAAGACCCGACGAACATGACCGATACAGTAACGATTAACTTCCCGGCTAATACTGGCGGGCATGTACTCACAATTTCTCAACTACCATCACATAATCACACTATAGCGTCAAGAGACAGTGAAAGCTCCGTTTTTACTGGCGCAGCAAGAAACCCAGCATCTACGAATAATATAGGCAATATTAGTACTTCTTCTGTCGGTTCCAATGAAGCACATAGCCACACGATTGGCGGGTCTGACAGCGATACCGTAACACTGACGCCGCGCTATGCCCGCGGCATTCTGATGCAACTCGATGCTTAACGGACACATACCAGGATTGACGGAAGCCACGGCCGGCTGCACGCGCAGCAAGACAGGCCTGTGCAAGGATTGCCCGCTTTTCGTGTCCATGCCGTTCGATGTCACGAATCCGGTGACCGGTGAGTTTATAAAAAGCGGCACAGTGTACGATTGTGCCGATGTGTGGGCCATGATGGGAGCTTGGGACGCCGGACGACAGTCTTTGGGCACTCATGCGGCGGTGAACAGCCTGCGAAATGAGTCTGCGAAGCAGCACGACGAGTTCATGCTCCGCGTCGATCACGCCGCACAAGCGAGGTTGCCCCATGCCGACAGTTAAGCTGTCCAGTCTCGGTGCTGTCGGCATCATAAACGATCCGCCCCCGTTCGGCGATACCGTGCCGCCAAACGCTTTCACGGACGGTCAGAACGTGCGCGCCTACCATGGCCGGATGCGCAATTTCGGCGGCTGGGAATTAGTCACAACGGCGCCCATTGAGCCATATGGTCTTGTGGACCTTCAGACACCGGATAGAACGACTCTATGGCTAGAGGGCGGTCTGACAAAAGTCTACGTCTTTGATGGTTCCAACCATATCAACGTTACGCGGCAGACCGCGGCTGTTGATGTGGATTACACCATGAATGAGTACAACGATCGCTGGACTGGAGGATCGCAAGGCACATTAGCTTTTCTCTGTAATGGTGCGGACGGTCCGCAACTATGGCCCACCATCAGTACGGCTAATAAGCTCGAAGACATGGAATACGATCCGCAAGGTTCAGCGGGAAATCAGACATGGCAAGAGTTGGGCTATGTCGCCTATGCCATGCGCGCTTACAGCAGCACCATTCTGGCATTAAATACCAATCTAGCCGGCACAGCGCTAACTTCGCGCGTCCAGTGGTGCGACTTCATTCAGCCCGGGGATACCACAACGGACTGGGTTGAGCGCACTACAAACTCTGCGGGGCACAAGGATTTGGGCGATACATCGGGCGCCATCATCGACGGTGGACCGCTGCGCGATGACTTCATCATCTACAAGGAAGACGCCGGGCATCGCATGAGCTTCACGGGCGATGCCAATGCGCCTTTTATCTTCTCCAGGCTGCCGGAATATGTGCGCGTTATCAACCGCAACTGTATCGGCGTGAGTGAGGAGTTCCATGTTTTGGCCAGCCGGGAAGACGTGAAGATCTTCGATGGCAACACATACACGTCCATCCTCGACAAAAGGATGAGGGAGTACTACACAGGCCTGATGGATCCGGATAGGCTTCTGACGACCTTCGTGGCCATGCTGAATAAGGAGAAAGAGGCCTGGATATGCTTCCCGACAGTTGGCGATGTTGGCGAGCTCAAGTTTCCCGATCGCGCCATTGTCTGGAATAGCAACGACAACACCATCAGCCTAACGGATTTGCCGCAATGCCGGGATATGGACGAGGGCGTGATCGTGCCGAATATCCCAGACCGTTTCGACGATACGACGCCCGTTGATCTTATTTTCAATCAAGACACCCTAAGGTTCGACCAATCGCCGTTTACCAGCGCGCTTGAGTTCATGGTGGGTTGTTACGGTGACAGTGTGGCGACGTTCGGCGAAGTGCCGGGCGAGGAAGGCAAACCGCGCATGTGTAGAGCGGAGCGCTTGGGCATCATATTGCAGGACTCCAAGACAGGCATCACCAGCGTAGATGCGAATTGCCGACTTGGCACGATTCGCCTTTATATGCAGTCAACGGGCACGGTGAAGGTGCAGCTAGGCGGCCAGCAGCAACCGAATGGCGCGATATGCTGGGAGCCTGAGCAAACATTCGATCCAACGCAGCAAAGCCACCTCACTTTTCGCGCCTGCGGCAAGTATGCAGGCTATCGGGTGACATCCGATGCGCTGATCGACTGGGAAATTACGGCCGTCGAGATCGACTATGAGCCGAGGTCGAGGCGATGACGGTCTGGAAGCCAGAGCTAACGCCAGCAGTCCGCAGCAAGCAGGAGACTATGCTGGAATGGCAGGAGCGTTCGTTCCGTAAGATATCGAATTGGTCGGCACAAGTTGCCGATGCGCTGGACTCGCTGGCCAGCCACGGCGGGCTGGATATTCTGTCCTCGACAACGGCGCTGAACGGCACTATCCCGATCACTAGCACCAAGATCCCGGGCTCTGCCTATGAAGCGGAGTCATCGTCGTCGCCTGTCAACGTCATCCAGGATTTGACGAACGGTGAGTTGATAATCAACAAGGCGGGCTTCTGGAATGTGTCTTTCGGTCTCGTCTGTGAGGTGGACGGATTCACTGCCAACGACACGGCCAACATAGCGCTAGGCATCTACAACGAGACGCTATCGGCATCAGCCGAAGTGCCTGTTACCGCTTCCGTGCCGCGCTATGGCACGTATTTTACCGCGGTATTTACTGGAAACTACGAAGTGCCGGAGGCGAGAGTAGGCGACCGGCTGTCTCTGCATTGGGTGCAAGTTGACGGGCCGACGCTGACGGTTCTTAACACCTATTTGCTTCATTTCACGGTTTCGATGACAGGCATACCTGGATATCAGGCAGGATGAATGAAATGGTTGCTGGCATTTATAGCGTTATGGACGACACAAGCAGCCGCACAGTGGGTGCACTTCGAAGCGTGCGGACTTCGGAAACCTGGCGAATCCATCGAAATTATTGCCGAGCGCACACAGAAGGCGCCCACCTACGGCCCCATCTGGATATGGGTCCCTGCTATCACTACCACAGCGGGACTGACAGAAAAAGTCCCATACGACGGCGATCCAGACTGCTCGATCATTTATGTGCAGGGAAACAGAATTCTGGTTGTCGGCTCATTGACAGAAGTAATGAACAAGTTGAAAGCTGCCAGGCGCTGAGCTGGCTGAATTATTCGGAGATGTAATCATGGCATGGGGCGGATTGTTTGACGAGAAGACGACTTCGAAAAGCGAGCAGCAAGCGTCTCCTTGGGCATTTGCAGCGCGCGGACTCATGCGCGGTGCCGGTACGGTCACAGACTGGATGGGTCGGCAGATGGAATACTTCCCTGGCCAGACCTATGCGGGCCAGACGCCGGATGAAGCCGCCGCTATCGAGCAATTGCAGGCGGGTGCTGCCGCATATCCGGGCATGCATGCAGGCGTCTATGATCCTACGATGCAGGCCTTCAGTGGGGCGCTGGAGGCGCCACAGGCGGCCTTGGGCATGGGTCTGCAGGATGTCACCCAGAATCCGGCGCTACAGGGCGCTGCGGGCGCTATTCAGTCGCGGGTCATGCGCAACCTGGAGGAGAACATTCTCCCACAGATTCGGGCGGGTGAGGTGCGCGGGCCGGCCGGAGATGTGGCCAGGGGCATCGCGGCGCGCGGTACCTCGGATGTGCTGGCCGAACAGCTGGCCAATCTATACGGCGGTGCATGGGCGCAGGGCCTGGGCGCCGAGACCCAGCGCTACACGGCCGGTTTAGGAGCACAACAGGCGGCTATGGCCGCAGCTCCTGGCATGGCCGAGATGGGCTTGGGCCAGTATACGCGCCCTGCAGCGCTTCTGGGGCAGGCTGGCGGCCTTCAGAGAGCCGAGGAACAGAGGGCGATCGATGAGGCCATGGCGAGGCACCAATTTTCGCAAATGGAGCCCTATACGCGCGCAACAATGGGCATGCAGGCCTTGATGGGGCCGGCGCAGGCCTTCGGTACAAGGAGGTCTCAGTCAGAGACCGAATACGAGCCGTCAACTTGGTCGAGCTTAGGCAATATTGCAAGCACGGCTGGTTCTTTGTTTGGGCTTGGTGGTGGCTTGTTCGGCGGCATGGGCGGCGGTTCGCAGATGGTGCCGACCGGTGGCGGTTTCGGAATGTATAACAATCCTTGGACTCAGGGCGTCAACCCATATGATCAGGGCTGGGGGATATTCAGCTAAGCTATTGAAACATGGAGGTTTCACATGAATCTTATTGGCTGGGGTGCGCCGAGCATGTTAAGTCTGATGCAGGCACACCCGAAGGTGAACATAGGCAGCATTGACGATTGGATAGCTTTTCAAGGTGCAGGCGGTTTTGGCGCTGGTCCTTACGGCTATCCACTCGCATACGGGATCACTCCCTGGGGGCAGCAGAATGACCTGCTGAATGCTCAGTGGGGGTGGGAAGGGTTTGGCCAAGCTAGACGGGATAACTGGGGAGGTCTGTGACATGAAAGGGCAGCTTCGTGGAGACCTTGAAGTGGTGGACGGCCGAAGGCCGGGATATTTTGCGACACGAGGCCGAGCGTTCGGTGAATGCGCGGCGCATGGTGGCAGTGATAGCAATTTGCCATGGGTGCGAGGATTGGCGGCTCTCGATAGAAGGCCAAAATGTGCGGTTGCAGGTACAGGATGAGGCCTTTGAGCGCACAGCTGAATGGCTTCTGGGCTGTGATTACAGCGATCTGCCGCCATTGCTCGAAGTGGCTTTTTACGAAGCCGTACAGGCCGCAGGATTTTGTAGATAGGTGACTGATATGGCGGGAATATTCCAACCTGGTGGCTTGCTTGGACCGATAGCGCCTGGGATGTCCGGGGCGGTGAACCCGTTGGCCTTTATCGGCGCTGGCATGGCCACGGGCGACATGGGGGCGCAGCTGGCCAGGATGGGGCAGCTGCAGCAGCAGGCCGCGCAGCTCAGGTTCCAGCAGGAGCAGCAGCAGCAGCGGCTTGCGGCCATGCAGCAGGCGGCGGCGGCTCAACAGCGCATGGCGGCCATGGCGCCTCGAATGTTCCCGGGCGATCCAGTCATGCAGGAAGTTGCTGCAATAAATCCATCCATGATTGAGAATCTGTACTTACAGCAGCGAAAAGCCGCTATGCCGACCTCTGGGATGCAGCAATTCGCGGCCTATCAGCAAATGCCGGCAGAGCAACAGCAGAGGTTCTTGGAATATCAGCGCGCTATGAGTCCATTCGCCGGCGCGCAAGCCTTTATGTCGCCATTAGGTGCCAAAGCTGAGAAATGGAAGAACGAGGGTGGTGAGTCACCATCTCCGGCCATGACGGCACAGCAGGCCACACAAGCTGGGTTCAGGCCCACATCGAAACCAACAGAGAAGCAACAAGATGTAGCCGCATTCGTTCAGAATGCAGAGACAGCTGAGAAGATGCTAGGCGAGCTTGAGGGATGGACATCTGCCGGTACGCTGGCGGCTAGAAATCCAATATCTCGACTGCTGACAAGCGAAAAAGATAAGCGGGCCTCTGACTTCCAGCTTGCTTGGACTATGGCTGTATTGCGCGCGGAATCTGGCGCTGTGATTTCGCCAGCAGAGGCAGAGCAGCAGATACAGGTTTATTTTGAGCAGCCAGGCGATACGGAACAGCAGAAGAGAGACAAGAAAAAGCTACGCAAGGCCAAAATGGAAACAATGCGCCAACGCGCTGGCGAGGCTTATACGCCGCTCGAAGAGCCAAGCCCGGATGACGAAGTTCAGCGGCTGATGGATAAGTATCTGCCATAGGAACTGTCATGGCATACACCACAGACGATTATGTGAAAGCTATCCAAGCGGCCGAATCTGCCGGTGATACGGAGTCGGCCCGCAAACTGACACAGGCCATGGCGCAAGCGATGCAGCAGCCGCGGCAGTTGAGAGTGGCGCCAGCAGAGGCGCCAGCGCTTGAGCAGCGCCAGCAACAGGCAGGCTTAGCCGCTACGGCAGCGCAAGGATTGACATTGGGCATGGCCGATGAGTTGGCCGGACTGACTGGCGGTCCTGAAGCACAGCAGCGCATGCGTCGGCAGGTTGCCCAGTTTCGGCAGCGCTCGCCCTATCTCGCCATCGGCGCCGAGATGGCAGGCGGTATTCCCTTGGGTCTCGGCATTGGCGCAGGATTGCGCCAACTGGGCGCGGCAGGTAGAGCCATGGCCGCACCAGCGATGACGCCTCAGGCTGGCTTGGGCGCCGCACAGGGCGCAGTTTATGGTGCTGGTGTTGGCAGGACGCCGGCTGAACGTGTACGCGGCGGTGTCGTGGGAGCCGGCCTCGGAGCTGTTGGAGGTGCCGTTGCTGCACCACTGGCGGGCGCGATTACACGACGATTTTCCCCGGGGATGGAAGCTCAAAAGCTAATCAGGGAGAACATGCGGCAGGATTTGGGAAGAACGCCTACAGCAATAGATTTCGCTGAAATGCAATATCGTGCAGGACAGCAGCCACAGAGGACGCTAGCTGAGATTGCCGGACCTACCACGGAAGATCTAGCCAGGACATCGGCCAAGATGCCGGCAGGTGGAGCGAGACGGTTGGCAGAGGAAACGCTGGAAATCAGAAGGCAAGGCGCCACCAATCGTTTGATCAAAAGCCTGCAAGAGACTACGGGAAGCCGTGAGGACTATTGGCGCAATATCAGAAACTTGGAGGCGAAAGCAAAGCAGGACGCAAAGCCGCTATACGATGCTGCCCGTGCGGCTGAATTTGTGCCTGATGAAGAGCTGATGGACCTCGCAGCGCGCGGTGTCGATACAGGTGAGATCAAGGCTGGCTACGAGGCAGCTAGACGGCAGACAAGGCTTCGAGAAGGCAAACAGATACCAACATGGAAGGAGCTGACTGAAGAAGGCGGCCCAGGCCTTGAGAATTTGGATATGGAAACATGGGACTGGGTGAAGCGCGGTCTTGATGCCAGGTACAAAAAAGTAGTTCGCCAGGATCCAGCCATGGCCGCAGCCATCTGGGATTATCGGCAGCAACTTGTGGCAAAACTGGACGACATGGTGCCTGATTATCGAGAAGCCAGGCGCCTGTATGCTGGCCCAATGGAACAGAGAGATGCCCAATTAGCAGGGCGGAATATCTTCAAGGAAGATGCTGAATATACAGAAGAATTTGTTGCCGAACTCAGCCGCGGAGAGAAAGACGCATACATTACGGGCGCTGTCCAAGCCATCAAGGACAAGCTAAAGTCAGTGCCCGTAGAGGGAGGCATGCCGCGTTTCACCCAGCTTGGATTCGATAGATTGCGGGCAGCATTCCCAAGCGATGAAGCGGCTGGCGAATTCTTGCGCCAAGTTCTTGACGAGCGTGATATGCAGCGGTTTAGGAACATGATCCTTTCAGGTTCGCCGACCGCAGAGATTATGGCTTCTCAAGAGCAGGCAGGACGTACCCTGGGTGTAGCAGGTGGTATCGGGCAAGTGCTGACCGGACAGCCTATGGAAGGCGTGCGTACCGTTGCCGGAGCGATGCGTCCGCGGCGCGCGGTCACAATCCCGGAACGCATAAACCGGCCACTATCACAGATGCTATTCGCGCAAGGACAGGCCGTGGCGCCAGCGCTGCGCCAGATGCAGGCGCTACCTTATGTGCCTACTCTGCTGCCGCCTACGCTGACCACGGAGGGCACCATTTTCGCCAGCCAGGCACAACCGAGGCCGAATCCAGCACAGGAGAAAGTGCCCGCAGGTAAAAGAGGTGATCCTGAACTCGAAGAGCTTCGCCGCCGTCTCGGCCCTGATTATGAGATCCTTGAGGATTGATGCAGATGGCTGACAAAACAGTCAGCTTGCCGAGCGGGCGCAAGGTCAAAGTCCGGCAGCGCGTTAAACGGGTAAAGCAGGATTTCCCTAAAGTAACGCTGCCGCCGCTGAGAACAGAGCCCAACATTACAGTGAAATCGGACCCTGCGGCCGGTGAAGCACTAAAAGAAATTCAAAGGGATGGCATGGAGTCCATTCGAGCCATGCGTGCTATCGAACAGGCCAGTGCGGCAACGCGAGAGCTTGTCCAGGAGATCAGAGATAGCATGGATAGAGGCAACGTAACACTCTCCATCGAAGTGACGGAGAGAGACGACAACGACAATATATCGTCCGTAACCGTGACGAGAATGGAGTAACCACATGGCTACCTATACGGAACTGTACAATTATCGGCAGGATTCTCGCTATTCAGATTGGGCTGGCAGAGTGGAATTCGCAATCTCCGTATCTGCTAATCAGATCGCCGACGATCCAACATCTACAGAAGGTAAGGATGCTTGGGCTGTAGACGCCCTGTCGGATCCATCGGCACAACGCCCTGGATTCGAGCAATTTGTGCTTGCAGAGAATCGTACCGCCACGATGGATCAGATTTTTGAGGCATCAGACTCCCAGATACAGACTAACGTAGATAAAGCCGTCACTGCGCTGGTTCCTGATACGTTGCCAACAGGTGGCGGCACGCCGTAAGGAGACATCATGGCTTTATCAAGAGTAGAGACACAAGTCACTTGGTCGGCTGCTAATTCGGCGTCAGTGGCAGCGAATTCCAGCCAGACAAGTGATACAGTTACCCTGGACGCGACATGTATTGCGGCCAGAATATTGATGAAAGCCGACAATTCAGGCACTCCTAATGCGGCAGACATCATATATTTCTGGGCATTGGAAACGGCGGGCGATCCGGATGGCGCCGGAGCTGATGAGTATGTGACAGCTCAGCATGCCCATTTACTGAAGGTGATCGACACCAGCCTTGAGGATCCTGCGCTGGGAATGGCAGATATACCTATACCGCAAAAGTCATTTCAGCTTTATGCGGAGGGCATAACAGCAACGACAGTCACTGCGATCACAGTAAGCGCAACGATCACAGAATTGCGCTCGTCATAACATGGCCTTCCCCATTAAAAGACGGCGGGGCGTAGTCAAACCGTCTGAACCAGGATCGCCTGATCTAGGCCATCCACAGCTAGATAACTGTGTCCTCTGGTGGAATTTTCTGGAGGGTGCTGGGCCTGTTGTCCGCAATCTTATGCGTCCGGCGTATTTTGACGGGACGCCAGGCAGCACAACAAGATTCACATGGGGCGGCAGCGACAAAGGTATTGCTGCCAAAACCTCGGGCTCTTTATCGGACAACATAAGGACAAGCACTGGAACCTTATTAACTGATGCAGATCCTTGCACCATAATTGTCGACTTCAAGTATACAGCTTCAGCAGGTAGTAACTACAGGTGTGTTCTAGGGACTTCCGATAGCTACACAAATGGCCTCAAGTATTATGATTATAGAGGCGATCATGCAATCTATGATCTGAACAGAGAGTATACTGGCTCTCCGATTAGCATTGGAGACGTTCAGCAAGTAGCTATTGTATGTGAAGCCGGAACAGGCGAGCAATCAAAAAGACTGTATTTGAATGGCAATCTTGATATTTCGTGGTCAAAAACTAAAAGAGCTTTAACAGAATTAAATCTCAGTTATGGCGGTTCAGGCAGCACGGGCGACTGGACTGGTTGCGATTTCTATCAGGTAAGAGTTTATAGAGAGGTTTTATCGGAAGCCAAAATTAGGGACATCTATGAGAATCCCTGGGCGCCTATAGATAGAAGGATATTTATCCCGACCGAAGTAGGTGTTCCGCTGATCACAGGCACTGGTACTCTGCAGGCTCAAGATGCCAGTGTATCTGGTGCTGGCGATGTGATCGCGGTTGTAACAGGCGACGGTATTCTGCAGGCACAGCCAGCAGCTGTATCAGGCGTTGGCGATCTCATTTCGGCAATCGAAGGTATCGGCACGCTGCAGGCAGGCGATGCGGCAGTTACCGGAGCTGGCGCCATCGTACAGGATGGTACGGGTATCTTGCAGGCCCAGGATGCCGCTGTCGTTGGTATCGGCGAAGTAGGAAACGTCCGTGTCGGTACGGGTACATTGCAGGCCAGAGATGCGACGGTTTTCGGAGAGGGCGATCGGGCGTCAGTCGGCACAGGGACGCTACAGGCCCAAGATGCTGCGGTAACAGGTATCGGTGAAGTTGAAGGACTGACAACCGGTACAGGCACGTTACAGGCGCAGCCGGCGTCGATTTCAGGCCAGGGCGAGTTAACGTTCGAAGGCGCAGGTGCTCTACAGGCACAATCAGCATCCGTAGTTGGTGCAGGGTTCCTTCTGGGTGATCTCACGTTGACCCCAGGAGACATAGCGGCTATTCAGCAGGCAGTCTGGGCAGCTCCCGAGGCTCAACAGTTGATCGCCAGGGTGAACGAAATATGGCAGCGTCGCGGGCTCGACTCAGCTAACCCGCAGACCTATGACAAGGCGGGCAAGCAGATCCGCGTGGGCGGGATTACGATTGATTTGACAGGTGACGCAAACGAAGTGACACAGACAAGGCAACCATGAAGAAAGAACCTATTTATGGGCTTGTGCGAGACAAGGACGGCAAGCCGAAGTTTGACAATATTGAGGGGATCCCGGCGCAGCTATGGGGCCAGCTGACGGATGAGGAGAAGGAAGATATCCAGGCCCGAGGCGGTTATCAGAAAGGAGATAAGCAGTAATGGCGACCACGCACCCAACCACATCCATTCGAAACGGTATGGCTGATCATGTATGTAATCAGCTGGACAATGGCACCATCGAGATACAGACTTCCGGCGCAGTGGCGCTGGCGACCATGAATCTCGGTGCCTCAGCCTATGATGCGGCAGTTAACGGTATTGCATCGGCCACCAATGTGCCGCTTGAGGATACGAACGCATCGGCCGGTACCGCGGCGCAGGCGCAGCAGAAGGCGGCTGCCTCGACGATCATCATACAGTGCAGCGTGACAGCGACCGGTGGCGGAGGCGATATTGAGCTCTCAAGCATCAACTTCAATGCTGGCGACACTGTCCGGCTGACATCGCTGACCTACGAGACATCGCCATAGAGTGGACTGGGATCCGCTAGAGGTTGCACTCGATGGCATGTTCTGCGATGCCTTCGGGATGGCTACGGACGGCTATTTCTGTGCCCGGGAACAGGTTGTCGGGCTAGTCACTGTCGGTCGTAAGAAGAAGCCTAACGACCAACGGGACTTGCGAGATATTGCTGACATCTTGGCCATTTTGGAAAGTGCCCGTTTGCTATAGGTTATTCGCCATCATAGCCCCAACTGGAACGCGGCGATTTCTGTCTCTGCTGGCGCATGATAGCGCCTGCCTCACGCGCGCGCATGTACGACTGAAGAAAGCCGTCTACAGGATTGCAATAATTACAACCGCCGCCGTATCCATAACCGCGGTATTGGCGTGGCACAATAAATGTCTTGGTGCGACCGGTATTCGTTTCAGTCCACGTCTGAATGCTGCCGCTGCCAGGCCCTGGAACCCAGACCTGCTGGGCTTCTGCCGAGACAACCAGTCCTAGAAGCAAGGCGCCAACAAGGATCACAATCGGTACCCATAAGTCGTTAATTCTCATTGCTTTTTACCTCTCTTCTCGTCAAATCGTTTTGCGCATTCGATGCTGCATACTGTCGCTATCTCTTCCCATGTCTTGTGCATTATCGTAAGCTGCATCCAGCTTTCACCCCATGTAGAGACAAGACCGCACACATCGCACTTGTAGCGTTTTACGCAATCGACGAATCCCATATTGTATGAGTCCTTTAAGTTTTAGTGCCAGCCACGCCTCTCAAACCCGCCCGACGTGATGGAAGATTGTTTTGTGGCGTGGCCGGCTGTTCATAGGAGTAGGAATACTCCGGTTATCACCAGGAAAGCCACAGCACATATTGTGGCAAGCACGGTGATCAAAGCGCCTTCGGCTTCTCTGGTTTCGTCCAAGTCATCGCGGCGTCGATTCATTTCTGCCCCACCAGAAGCTTCCGAAATGCCTGTAGAGTCATTTCGACCGGATTATAGGTAAATCGCCCAGTCTTGCCTTTTCGTGTGACAATATGGACGCGCGGCGGCTTTTTGGTACGTTCTACGATTTTGGCCCATTTAATCCCGCCATTACCATCAGAAATCAAGTAGGGCTTGTCTCTTACCTCAATTATCACTTTAGTCTCCTTTGCTGCAATTAGTTAATAGAAGCAATGACATTATAGCCTCAAATCAAGCCGTTGCCGAATAAACCGGACAATATGCCGCATCTACTCTGCTGACGCAGAAAAGCCTGTTGGTTTTGGCGCAATTCCTGCGCTAACGGGCTTTCCGCCATCCGCCCAAGCTGCCGTAAAGCCATGTCGTTATATGTAGTGCTGAAGTTTCCCAGTTCTGGCGTGGTAGCACGCCCAAGTGCCGCATCGGCCTGATTGATAATGGCTCGAAGTTCAGCAAGAGCATTCTGGGCGATCCGCACGTCTTCCAATAGAGAGTTGCGCGCGGATTTCAGTTCTTCCAGTTCTTCCGCCTGCATTATCTTTACCCAATGTTGGCAGTCAGCCATGTTTAGTCCTCCAGCATTTCATCGAGCATGTTGGCAAGGTCTTCCTCGTCTTCCCAAACTCCGAATCGTATTTGTCGCTTCTCTTGCGTATAGCCCTCAACGTACTCGTCCCGAACTTTGCCGATGCCCTTCTTTCGCTCTGGAAACATGGCTTTCGCGAAGGCATCAAGGTTGCCCTTAGTCAGCTTAAATGCCGAGATCATGCTACTCAGTGTCGGCGCCAAGCTGTCCGGAAGCTCAGATGCCAGGTGCTCGAACCAGTCGGCGACCAAGTGGCCCTCCGAGCCCGGCAGCATGACGCTAGTCGGCTGTTCCTTGAACCCGACCCAGCCGCCATTAATTTGGATAGGGCCTTCGGTGTCGGCGGCTTTCAGGGCCTTGATCAGCACGGAGCGCTGAGCTTCGACCACGGCAAGTTTTACAGCAAGGTATTTTGTGCTTTGGCCTTCGAACCACGCCTCATTGCAGATATGCCGATACGCGCAGGACAGGCAGCCGACGCCGGGGTTGGCGGGGCGGTTCCCTGTTCCTGGGATGGCTGCGTTCATGTTGCCATGCGTTTGCCTAGCCGTCTCGCACAAGTCCGCTATCCGCTGCTCCCAACGCTTGAGTTCGGCCAAGTCGTCTGGATAGGTAAGGTTGATGTCCCGCGTGTACTCCTGATGCGTGCGCAGGTTGACGATGCGCTGGCGGATGATGTCTATGCTAGAAAATTCATGCAACTTATTGGGATCATTGAGCGCATTCCACACACATACCGCCTGACCCCACCGCTGCAGCGTGTTAAGCTCGTCAGGGCCCGCCTGCCAACTTGACTTGTAGTCGCAGACATCGACAACTCGTAAGGTGTATTCCTCGTCGCCTTCGTCCTGGACCGACACAAGGTCAATCAGGGCGCGATAGGGCAGGTGCATATGGTCCCATTCCTGCTCGGGAATCATCGCATCGGCGTCCAAGGGCAGGCCACGGGCAAGCAAATAGACCACCGCAACCTCCACGCCGAGCCAGACATCATCGGCCGGCAGCGGCGGCTCGTGACGGCCGCGGAACTCCCGGCCCTCGCGGATGAGCAGGTTGCCCACTTCCTCCGCCGTCTTTCGGATATCGGCCTCTGTCTCGGTGCGGCGCTCGGCGCAGTATTGGAGGACGGCATGGGCAGCCTGGCCCAAGTAGCTGCGGTATTCCAACGGGAACAGGCTGTCGGCGTTCTGCTCGGCGTAGTCCAGCATTTTCCAGCAGCCGGATTTGGATGGTCCTTCTAGGGTGGTGCTTGAATACATATCAATTAACCGGCAAAGTGAATTTTATTGAGGCGCCGCAATCGCAACGGTAAAAAATATCTGTGTAATATTCTGGGCAGTCATCGGATTGCGCTGATATCACATGTGTTTTCCCGCACTGAGTGCATTTCTCGATATACACTTGCGAGTCTTCATCATCAAAATCACCATAATCAGCCATTACCAACCTCCACGCTTTTGATGTCTTCGTAAACGGTTTCCGTATCCTGCAGATCGGGCAATGCCGCCGCAATCGACGCGCCCAACGCCGCCATGCGCTCTTTCTGGTACATGAAGAAGTCGATGGGATCCTGGTCCGGGCTGAGCACGACGACCGGATAGCGGGCCTTGCGCTGCGCCTTGGTGCGCTCGATGAGCGTCATCGTGAACGGGAAGGTGTACAACGTTGGATTTGCCACGCCGAGTTCGCGGGCGGCCGTGTCCAGCATATCAAAAAAGCCTTTGACGTTTGCCGTCGTTTCCCAGCTGCGCGAAGTGAGCTTGGCCAGTGGTGTCGGCAAGCCTTCCTTTGTCCAACGCAACCGAAACAACAATCGCATGAAGGGCTTGCAGGCGGGCGGATCCATTTGGCGATACTCGCAGAGCTTGTGCGGGCATTTGATGTTCGCAAACTCCTTGTCGCCGACTCCTTGCATCCAGCGTACCGCGACCTTGCCGTCGCCCTCGCAGACCGGGCGGCGCGACGGGTGCGCGCGATTCCCTGCGGCACCTTTCGGAAAGGTTTGCATGGTCAAGCGGTGCTCGAAACACTGGCTGGCGTCCCGGTGCAGGATGTTGGCCCGGATGACCTTGCGCAGATCGTCGGGCGCCTCATTGAAGAACTTGAACTGCGGCAGGTGCGGCCGGATGCCGTCCACGTCCCGTGGGGACACGATGTGGAACTTGTCCTTTTCTTCCGGGAAACCACGGCTCGACTTGATGCCGATGGTAACCGCGGCGCCGATTGGCTCGCGGCCTTCCAGTCCTTCGATGCCTTCTGGGTGGTTCATGGCTTCTCATATCCTAGCAGTTTTTCGGCCATTGCTTGAATGGTCTGCGCTGTCTCGCACAAAGCAGGGCCGACACCAGACTGATACTCTATATCCGCTTTTGCATCCAGCATGGCAATGCCATAACCATCAGCTTGCCCGGCAAGCCTATAAAGCATTAGCGCTCGACTATGAATAGGTAGTCGGCTATTGTCCGCGAGTTCGCGGGCTTGCTCTAAATATGCAATTGCCATGTCATTCATTCCAATCGCTCCACATCTGATCGCGTGTTTCCATGCGCTCAAAACGTTCGTCCCGAGGGTCGATATCATCGACTACAACGCAAGCACGCGGATACCATTGATTGCGCGTATGGTGGGCCACAAAAAGTGCACTATCCCTATCCTCGGTAGTTATCCAGAAGTGCAGGCCTTCGCCGGTTACGCACCACTTATAAGGGCCGTTCTTCCTAACTACTAGACGTTGTTTCATCATTTCCCCCTGAATGCGATATAACACAGGGCTAATATAACCAGCATCAACATTATGCCGCTAATAGTTTCTAAGGCTATCGCTAGTTGTTCGCACATGATTGAGCCACCTTAATTGCAAGCAACATATTTTTATTCGCTTTCCAAAATTTAAGTGCGTCTTTATCAAATGCTTCGATTTGTTTGTCGGTAAAGGCCGCCCATTCGGATAACCTATGCTGTTGGCAGCCTATTTGCATATCATCCGAAGTAATGTAAATATTCCAAGGAAGACCATAAATGACGACCAATGTCCCGCGCAGGTCGGCCCCGTGCAGGTCGGCTTCGTGCAGGTCGGCCGCGTGCAGGTTGGCCCCGCGCAGGTTGGCCCCGCGCAGGTTGGCTCCGCGCAGGTTGGCCCAGCGCAGGTCGGCCCCGCTCAGGTCGGCCGCGTGCAGTTCGGCCCCGCGCAGTTCGGCCCCGCGCAGGTCGGCCTTGTGCAGGTCGGCTTCGTGCAGATCGGCCTTGTGCAGGTTGGCCCCGTGCAGGATGGCCCCGTGCAGGATGGCCCCGTGCAGGTTGGCCCAGCGCAGGTCGGCCGCGTGCAGGTCGGCTTCGTGCAGTTCGGCCCAGCGCAGGTCGGCCCCGCTCAGGTCGGCCGCGTGCAGGTTGGCTTCGCGCAGGTTGGCCCCGCGCAGGTTGGCCGCGTGCAGGTTGGCCCCGCTCAGGTCGGCTGCGTGCAGATCGGCCTTGTGCAGGTCGGCTTCGTGCAGGTCGGCCGCGTGCAGGTTGGCCCCGTGCAGGATGGCCCCGTGCAGGTTGGCCCCGCGCAGGTTGGCCCCGCGCAGGTTGGCCCAGCGCAGGTCGGCCCCGCTCAGGTCGGCTTTGTGCAGGTTGGCCCAGCGCAGGTCGGCCCCGCTCAGGTCGGCTGCGTGCAGGATGGCCCCGTGCAGGTCGGCCTTGTGCAGGTCGGCTTTGTGCAGGTTGGCCCAGCGCAGGTCGGCCGCGTGCAGGTTGGCCCCGTGCAGGATGGCCCCGTGCAGGTTGGCCCCGCGCAGGTTGGCCCAGCGCAGGTCGGCCCCGCTCAGGTCGGCCGCGTGCAGATCGGCCCTGTGCAAATTCGAACAAGGCGTAATTGAATAGCCGTCAATTTCCATTCTTAAACCTCACTACATTGGTTGCGCGTCTGATGCGCGACGTAGAGGGCGCCTTCCTTGTCTTCGGTCGTGCACCAGACCTTTAACCCGTAGCAATCGTGGGATAGGGTAGCTTTATCGTCAGCGGCAATAACATATATATCGTGTAGCTTCATGGCGATCACCTCGTGTCGCCGTAACCGGAGCCGTAGCCGTAGCCGTAGCCGTAGCCGTAGCCGGAGCCGTAGCCGGAGCCGTCGCCGTAGCCGTAGCCGTAGCCGGAGCCGTAGCCGGAGCCGTAGCCGGAGCCGTCGCCGTAGCCGTAGCCGTAGCCGTAGCCGTAGCCGGAGCCGTAGCCGGAGCCGTCGCCGTAGCCGTAGCCGTAGCCGTAG